>OIWT01000011.1_pt1 | contig 238284 bp, 226 predicted proteins | sample 1587701 | NCBI WGS metagenome assembly OIWT01 (sample SAMEA3888904, study PRJEB22519) | human gut metagenome | biome: human gut; feature: human-associated habitat; material: faeces | place: Denmark | collected 2009
AAATCCTCCGCATGGTCTAAGCCATACGGAGGATTAACTGTTTTACGGACACCCGTCTATTGCCGCAGGCTGTTTTTACAGTTTCTTTGTTATTCGCCGAAGCTCCATATTTCCTCGCCCGTAGATTCATTGAAGAATACGCCAAGCTCGACATATGAAAGCTTTCCGAATTCAAAATTGAACCATGCCGCGATATCATCAAAAAATACGGTTTCTTCAGTAGGTGTGTCGTTCTCGGAAAAACGTGTGCAGCCTGCCGATTTTACAAGACGCATAACATCGTCTTTTTCGCGCAGGAACACTTTTTTGCCGAAGGCGGTCATCTCGGGAGAAAAGCATTGGATGAGCGTTACGCGCATATCCTTTTCACGTTCAAACCAGACCATCATCATTTCACGATTGTATATATATGTCTGACCGTAGATCTCGTCATCTTCGCAGACATTTATTTTGTCCGGCATGCCAAGCACGTTTACGACATCCTTCGGCGTCATTCCGAAAAGCACTCCGCACGCGCCGACTCCGAATTCAAGTTTCATATAAGCTCACTCACTTTTTCAAAGGGTAATTTTTTCAATTGAATATTCTGCTTTGCATTTTGTGCACACCGCTCCGCGACATTTGTAAACGTCGCGTATTTCGGTAAAGAACACGTCGTCAAGTATTTTGCCGTCCACTTTTATTTTCGGGGTTCCGCCGGGAAATACCATTGCAAGTGGCGCAAGACCGCGATCAAAGCCTTTGCCCGTCATTTTGACGTAGCTTTCGCGAAGCGTCCACAAGCGACAGAAGGCTTCTGCGGGCGATGGACTGAGACTTATGGCGTCACGCTCGAGCGGAGTGAAGAATCTGTCCGCTATGGGCATTACGGTTTCGGCTTCGGCGATCTCTTCAAGATCTGCTCCGACCTCTGTGTCGGATACGGCGCAAAGCACATATTTGCCCGTATGCGATACGTTGAAGAAAACGCCGTCCGCATTTGAAACATACGGCTTTCCCATATCGGAAACTTTTATTTCAAAATCGTTTTTTCCGAAAACTTTCTCAAGTGCCGTCGGAATTATAAGTCCTGCTCCGAGCAAAAGCGCTTTTGTTTCCGGACGTTTTGCACGGTCTATCCGAGCCTGCCTTTCGGCGCTTATGTCCGCTCTGCGCGAAAGAAGAGCGTCTTCTTCAAAATATTTTGATATATCTGCGTAAAAAACTTTAACAAAACTCATATTTTTCAAGCGGTAAATCCGACGGGGCGGAAATTCCTTTCTTCATTTTTTCAGTACTGCGGCAGATTTGTCGTCAGATCTGACCATCTTCAGCCAAAACATATTTTAACACAGTAAATATATAAAGTCAACGCAAAAAAATGAAGAAAACTATGGACAAACGCCCCAAATGCTGATAAAATCATAAAAGCGACAATCGCCGAAGGAGTTTTTTATGATAAAGGCTGTTATATTTGATCTTGACGGGACGCTTGCTTACACTCTGCCCGATCTTACGGAAGGAATGAACAAAGCAAGAGCATGCTACGGACTTCCGCCTATAACCGAGCAATTTCTGCTTACTTTTATAAACGGAACGACGGATCAGTTCATTCGCAACGCTTTTCCGCAAGGTCACAGCGACGAATATTACAGCAAGGCGAAAGAGATATATCTGAACGAGTACGGTCAGTGCTATCTTCACAACACAAAGGCGTATGACGGTATGGCGGAGACGCTTTCAAAGCTTTATGCGGACGGGCTCCCGCTTGCGGTGTTCACGAATAAAGACAACGACCACGCAAATGATATAGTGAAAAAGCTTTACGGGGACAAGATTTTCGATGAAATACTCGGCACGGGAAGATTTCCTGGAAAGCCAAGTCCGGAAGGGGCGCTTTATCTTGCGGAAAAATACGGCGCAAAGCCATGCGAATGTGCATTCGTGGGCGATTCCGACATTGATATGAAGACTGCAAAAAATGCGGGTATGGTAGCTGTCGGTGCCACTTGGGGCTACCGTGAAAAAGAAATACTTATCGGAGCGGGTGCCGATATAACGGCAGACAACCCGCGCGATATCTACGAAATTATAAAGAAAATCAAATGATTAAAGGAGAAATGAAATATGGTAAAACTTCCTTTCAAAATTGACCTTTCGGGAAAGGTTGCTGTTGTTACGGGCGGCGGCGGCGTGCTTTGCTCCGGCTTTGCCGAAGCGCTTGCAGCCTGCGGCGCAAAGGTTGCCGTATGCGATCTTCGTCTTGAACCTGCTCAGGCAGTTGCCGACAGAATAAATGCTGACGGCGGCAAGGCTGTTGCGGTTGAAGCAAACGTGCTTGATAAAGAGAGCCTTCTCTGTGCAAGAGAAAAGATCAATGCCGAACTCGGCACATGCGATATACTTCTCAACGGTGCGGGAGGCAACAACCCAAAAGGCACGACTACAAAAGAATATCTTTTTCCCGAAGATATCGACGGCGGAGAAGATCTTGTAACTTTCTTTGACCTTGACCCCAAAGGCGTTGAATTTGTATTCAATCTCAATTTTCTCGGAACGCTTCTTCCCACACAGGTGTTCGCACGCGATATGGCGAAGAAGCCCGGATCGGTAATACTCAATGTTTCTTCAATGAACAGCTTTCGTCCGCTTACAAAGATACCCGCATATTCGGGCGCGAAAGCGGCTGTGTCGAACTTTACGCAGTGGCTTGCGGTTCATTTTTCAAAGGTCGGCATAAGAGTCAACGCGATCGCCCCCGGATTTTTTGTTACAAATCAGAACCGCGGAATGCTTATGAACGCTGACGGCTCGCTTACTCCGAGAAGCGAAAAAATACTCGCTCACACGCCTATGGGCAGATTCGGCGAGGTTGAAGATTTGACCGGCACGCTTCTGTGGCTGTGCGACAACGGCGCTTCGGGCTTTGTAAACGGTGTAGTTGTTCCGATTGACGGCGGATTTGCCGCTTATTCGGGCGTATAAAAAAACAATAAAAAATCCCGCGTGAGCGGGATTTTTGTTTTGTACCGAGTTTTGCTTTATTCGCCCTTTGCGAGCTTTTCATAAAATTCTTCAAGGTCGTTTTTTAGCTCGTCGGTGTTTTCGCAGATGCTCAGCTTTTCAACCCAGAAAGCTTTGTATATTCTTATAAGCATAAGCTGAGTATATGCCACGCTGCGATTGAGCTTGTCCTCTGCATCGGCAAGGATGGCGTCTGCTTTTTTCTGTTCGGTGAGCTGCTCGTCTATGCCGTATTCTTCGCCATCTTCGCTTTCGGCTACCTTTTCTTTAAGCTCGCTTTCGGCTTTTTCGAGTTCTTCTTCAAGCTCTTCGTCCTGCTGAATCTCCTCTTCGCTTTTAGGACGTCTTACCGTGACCGTAGCGCGGCTGGCATAGCCGGGAACAAGATCCTTTACGTTTTCTTTGAGAGGTGAAAACTCGTATTCATCGGCTTTCTTTTCGTCGATTTCAACGTTAAGCTCGTAGCCGAGGAAGGAAAAACGGTCACGATAGCCGTCGCAGACGGCGTTTACCTCCGCAATAAGCTCGTTCTGGCGCGAAAGAATCTGCGCGTCTGACATTGTTTTGCGTTTGATTTCCATATGTTACACATCCTTTTCAAGAAATATTTACGGCTTTGTGCCGTTAAAGTGCGAAAAAATGTTGAAAAATAAAACACATTGGTGTAAAATATAAAAAAGATAAAAAATAAAAGCGAGGATATCCGTATGTACGCACAAGATATAGACAGAACAATGACCTTTTCCGTAGGAGCGCAGAGCGAAGAGGACACAAAGCAGATACTGATAACCGTTTATGAAGCACTTCTTGAAAAGGGCTATAACCCCATAAATCAGATAGTCGGATATTTGCTTTCGGAAGATCCGACGTATATAACGAGTTATAAAAATGCGCGTGCGCTCATCCGCAAGATAGACAGGGACGAGCTTATGAACAAGATGGTAAAAAAATATCTCGGTATTTGAATTACATTATTATTATAAAGCATACTGCGGCACGATTGCAAGAGTTTTTTATCCGAATGAAGCCGCAGTAAGCAAAACAGGCAGAACTTTTTCGTAAATTTTATCAAAATCGCATGGCAGCAAGGGGTTTTTTCCCTTGCCGCATTCTATTGTGAATGCGGGAATTCCGAACTCGTTTATGACCCAATCCTTATATCCGCCGTAGGAGGCGATGCCGTCGGGACGGGAAACGGTATAACCGGAGACGCGCGAAAAACACTCCGCCAGCATAAGAGAGCCGAGAGGGTAATTGCCGAGATAATCGTAATAGATCTCTTCACCCTGCGTATGAAGCGCTATCGCGGTTTTCAGTTTTGGAGAGAGAAGCCTTGTGAGATTGCACAGCGCATGAGTTTCAGGCTCGCTTTCGGGATATTGCCCGCCGAAGCGCGTAGGACCACCCGAATATATGCCCATTTTGCGTTCAAGCAAGCGACATTCCGCAAAGCCTGCGTCGTAGTTGTGATTTAAGTCTACGCCGCGCGCGTTTGCCTGCCAGTGCGTAAAATCCCTTCCGCGCGGATTCATTGATATCAGACGCGGATATAAAACGTGCTCCTTCGGAAAAGCGCCCTGCTGAATATCTATCCCGTCAGGATTTATTACAGGGACGACAAACATCCTGCGCTTTGAAAATATGTGCTTTACGTCAAAGCCGGCAAGAAAAACGTCATCGCGCAGCGCTTTTGCACAGTCAAGCACGAACTTTACGCAGATAAGCGCAGTGATATGCTCCGAGCCGTGATGCGCTCCTACGACAAGATGGCATACTTCTCCTTTTCCGAAAGCCATACATTCTATTGGCTGACCGACAAGGGAATACCCTATTGTGCAAAGCGATATGCAGGGATATTCGGATGCTGCCGAAAAGCAGTAGCTTCTTATTTTATCGGACGGAGCCGCCGTGCAGAAATCAAAGTCCATATGCCACCCCCCAAAAGAACTCCCGCACTTTTATGATATGCCTTCGGCGGAATATTGCGACGGAAGAAAAAAATTCGTATGAAATTGCATTTCAGGTGAGAAAAAACGCCGAAAAATCCTTTTTCGGTTGACAATGTTTGTATACATGTGGTATATTATTAGTTACCGACGTGGGAGGTGAGTGTCATTAAAAATATAAAACAGAAGATATTACCGTCGCTCCTATGCGGATTTGCGGTCGGATTTACTTATATCTTTTTCGGAGCGGCAGATACGTTTGCGGGGAACAGGGGAGAATTTCTTTTCTCCTTCGGCGACTTCGGCGGATATCTTGCGCTTATAGCTACGGCTGTCTCACTTTTGATAACGCTCGTGCTTCTTATTGCGAGAGGAACTCTTTTTCGCGTGCTTTTCGGAATATTTTTCTGGATAGCGTTTATGGGATATGTTCAGGGAACGTTTCTCAATGTCGGAATGGGTTCGCTTGCGGGAGACGACGTCGGTACGAAAATAAGCATAGGCTTTCTGATATTTGATACCGCGCTGTGGATAATCACAGCGGGATTATGTATTTTCGGAGCGTTTAAAATGAAAAAACACGAAATGATAAAAACAATCGCCATCGTACTTTTGGTAATGATAGTCGGTATGCAGACGGTAGGATGCGTATCGAATATCCCGAAGCTTACGGACAAGCCGACGCAGACGACTGCTACGACGAAGAACGGCTCACAATCCGGATCTGAAACGACCTCGATTGAAACGACTGTCGAAACAAGGGATGACGAAGACGACGAAAACGTAAGAAAATATCTTACCGAGATGGGGATAAACGAAGTTTCAGGCGGCAAAAACATTATAGTTTTTGTGCTTGACCGTTTTGATATCGACTATTATAACGACGTTGTAAAAGATGACCCCGATTTCTTTTCAAAGCTTAAAGGATTTACTTTCTTTGACGACAATATATCGCTTTTTTCAAGGACGTATCCCGGCGTTGCAACGATGATAACAGGTCTTCCGTATATGTATGACCGAAGCGCCGAAAGCTGGCTCGATAACGTGTACGGTACCTCGCCTTTCCTTTCCGATCTTAAGAAGAACGATTACAAGATAAAGCTTTATACAGGCGATTATTACGGTTACAGAAACGCAAGTTCGATGAAGGGAACGGTTGAAAACATTTCAAGCGTCACAAAGTACACTGTAAACGACAGGGCAGGTCTTGTCGGAAATATGATGGCGCTTTCGCTTTACAGATGTCTGCCTTCCGTGCTTAAATCAAGCGTGGGAGTATCAACTTCATCATTTGGCAGAGTTGTAAGCTACAATGGCAAGGCGCCTGCATACAAGGTTGACGATCCGCGCCTGCACGAGCTTCTCAAAGACGGGCTTTCCGCAGACGACAGCAAGGGTTCGTATATATTCATTCATATGAACGGCTGTCATCAGCCTTACAATATGGATGAGGACGGCAATCGCGTTGAGAACGGAGCGTCGCTCCCCGCTATCAGAGGCGATTTCAGAATGATATATTCATACATTGACGAAATGCGCCGTCTCGGGGTTTACGAGGATTCGACCATTGTTATAACGGGCGACCATCCGAGCGCAAGGGACGACGGTGAAATCCCAACTCAGCCGAGAATAACATCGCTTTTTGTAAAGCAGTCCGGAAGAAGCGACGAACCGCTTGAATATTCTCATGCGCAGGTATGTCAGGACAATCTGATAGCCACTCTCGTCAAGTCCGCAGAAATAAAGACCGAAAACGACTACGGAAGATCGTATTTTGAAATAGGCGAGGGAGAAAATGTGACGCGCCATCACAATTTTGAACTTTATGATGACGGCGACACAAGAATAATCGACTTTGCCGTTACGGGCAAAGGAAGCGATTTTTCAAACTGGAAAATAGTTTCGGATATAAACATAGGGTCGCTTTACAACTGACCCCGTGACAAAGGAGAACAAATGGACACCCTGATGTATTATATATGTTATCCGCTCGGATACGTTATGAAGTGGTGTTGGGAGCTTTTGGGCAATTACGGCCTTGCCATAATTCTTTTTACTCTCTGCACAAAGATAATACTTCTTCCCATTTCGGTGTGGGTACACAAAAATTCGATAAAGATGGTGACAATCCAGCCGGATATAAACTTTATAAAAGCAAAGTATTACGGCGACAGGGACAGAATTGCCGAAGAAGAAACAGCGTTGTATAAAAAAATAGGGTACAGTCCGTTTGCTTCGGTAGTGCCGCTGCTTTTGCAACTGTTGCTTCTCAGCGCGGTAGTTTATATAGTAAAACAGCCGCTTACAAGTATTCTTCATATAAGCGGCGAGACTGTGGAAGCGCTTGCAAAAGGCTTCGGACTTGAAGAAGGCGACCAGCTCGGCATCATACGGATGATACAGTCGGGAGCCGAGCCCGACGCTTCGCTTTCGGTTGCCATATCGCAGATAAAGAGCTTTAACCTTTCGTTTGTCGGCTTTTCGCTCGGTGCGGAGCCTTATAAGGTTTGGGGAATTTATACCCTTGTTCCCGTTATTGCAGGTGCATCGTCGCTTCTCCTTTGTTGGGTGCAGAATGCGATAAACGTTCTTCAGGCGGAGCAGAGCAAGCTCAACAAATACGGAATGACGGTGCTTTCAGTAGGCATTTCGCTTTCTCTCGGATTTTTCGTATATTCGGGAGTGGCACTCTATTGGATAGCGAGCAATCTGTTTGCGATAGTTCAGCAGCTCATACTCAACGCCGCTATAAATCCGAAAAAGTATGTGGATTACGGCAAGCTTGAAGAAAGTCGCACCGCACTTGCCGATATAGAACGTCTCGGCGAGAGCAAAAACGATGAAAAAGCAAAAGAAAACGCAAAAAGAGAAAAAACGGACTACAAACGGTTTTTCAAAATAGTAAACAAGCATTTTGTAATTTACTCCGAGCGCAGCGGATTTTATAAGTATTATGAAGCGCTTATAAACAGTCTGCTTAAAAAATCAAACATAACGATCCATTACATAACAAACGATCCCGACGATGCGGTATTTGAGCTTGCGAAATCGAACGCGAAGATAAAGCCCTATTACATAGGACAGAAAAAGCTTATAACGCTGATGATGAAAATGGACGCCGACATAGTCGCTATGACGACGCCAGACCTTGATAACTTTTATATAAAACGTTCGCTTGTCCGCAAGGATGTTGAATATATCTACGTTCCGCACGATATGATGAGCGTTCACATGGGCTTCAGAAAAGCGTCGCTCGACCACTTTGATACGATATTCTGTACAGGAGAACACGTCGCAAGAGAAGTAAGAAAGACGGAAGAAGTATACTCGCTTCCGCAGAAAACGCTTGTAAAGTTCGGTTATCCTCTTGAAGAAAAGCTTGAAAAGGCTTACGAGGATATGGACAAGACGCCACACGATAAAAAAGAAATACTTATCGCGCCTTCGTGGCAGGAGGACAACCTGCTTGACAGTTGCGTGGATAAGCTCATAGAGCAGCTTATGTGCGACGAAAATCATATAACCGTCCGTCCTCATCCCGAATATGTAAAGAGATATCCGGAAAAGATAAAGCTGATGACACAAAAGTATGCGGGCGTTCCCGAAGAAAAGCTCAGCTTTGAGCTTGACTTTACGACAAACAAGTCGATATATTCGTCGGATATTCTCATAACGGATTGGTCGGCTATTGCATATGAGTTCTGCTTCTCAACCAAAAAACCTGTGCTTTTTGTAAATACAAAAATGAAGGTTGAAAACCCCGAGTGGGAGAAGATAGGCTATACGCCGTCCGAAATATACCTCCGCGACAAGGTCGGAGTCGCACTTGAAAAGAGCGAGCTTGACAAAACAAAAGCCGTAGCCGATGAGCTTATGGCAAGCGGAGAAAAGTACAAGGAAAAAATAACAGCGCTTTTGCACGAGCATCTTTATTCCTACGGCAGCGGCGGCGAAGAAGGTGCAAAATATATTCTTTCGCGGCTCAGCGAAATACAGAAGAAAAAGAAAGATTCATAAGGAGAATTCAACAATGAAACGTATTAAAATAATTTTATCGGCATATCTTTGCTTGGGTATGATGATATTCGCTTCCGTAAATGCGGCGGCATATATAGATCCGTCCGTCGTATCGTATGCGGCACAGGCGATCGCCGGAATCGTTATTGCGGCAGGCGCGGTGTTCTTTGTGTGGTGGAGAAAGGTAAAGAAAAAGGTTTCCAAAAAGCTCGGAATTGACGAAAACGCCGGCAAAGAGGTCGAAGAGGACATAGTTATAAGCGACGAAAAAGAAGAAAACAAATCCGAAGAAGATAAAGCACCTTCCGATAAAGCCGACGGAACAAACAGCGACAACAAATAAGACGATTAAAAATTCAAGGGAGGCAAGTTCAATGCTGGGGATATTTATTTTAGGGGTTCTGGCTGTTGTGATAGGCGCAGTTTTGGTCTTTGTCAGGAGAAACGAATCGCAGAGAAAAATAAAAACGATTGTCGGAGCTTCTGCGGCGGTTGTAGGCGTTGTTATGTGTGTTGCGAGTTGCGTTCGCGCCGTTCCTACAGGCCATACCGGAATAGTTACGACATTCGGTAATGTTGAAAGCTATACATACGAAGCGGGCGTGCATTTTGCAGCGCCGTGGAAGACTGTCGTCAATATGGACAACAGAAACCAAAAGGCAAGCATAGATCTTACCTGCTTCTCTTCAGACATTCAGGAGGTTGACGTTACATATTCACTCAACTATCAGATACAGAAAGCCAACGCGCAGGATATTTACCGCACGATAGGTACAAAGTATTATGAAACGGTAATAACTCCGCGTATTCAGGAGGCCGTTAAGAGCGTTATGGCACAGTACACGGCGGAACAGCTTCTTGAAAAGCGTGCGGAGCTTTCGCTTGAGATAAAAACAATTCTCACGGAAAAGCTTGATAATTACAACATCGACGTACTTGACACATCGCTTGAAAACCTTGATTTTTCAGACGCTTTTACAAATGCGGTAGAAGCAAAGCAGGTTGCGGCGCAGAAGAAACAACAGGCGGAGATCGAACAGGCGCAGGCTCTTATGGAAGCCGAATATGCAAAGCAGATCGCCGAGATGAAAGCAAATGCCGATGCCGCAGTTGCAAAGATCGCAGCGCAGGCAGATCTTGACGTTACGAAAATTCAGGCTGACGCCGCAGAATATGCGGGACAAAAGGACGCGGCAATAATCGGTCAGGTAAGAGACATTCTTGCCGCCGACAAGGAGAACATTACGGATGAGGACATAAAGAACCTTGTTACCTATTATTATGTTCAGAAGTGGAACGGAGAGCTTCCGCAGACGTATATAGGCGCGGAGGACTTCTATAAGCTTCTTTCCTCGCTTGCGGAAAAGAACTGAAAACAAAATTAAAATCATGCTTGGAGAAACCTTTTCGTAAAACACGGGAAGGCTTCTCTTTGTGTTTTTAGATACTCAAGGGAAAAAACGGTTAAATTCTTGTTTTTTTCAAAATGTTGCAAAATGATTGACAAAACCGAAATAAAGTAATATCATATAATAATACATAAAGCTTCCCGAAAAAATACGGGATATAATTACACAGGAAAGGAAGAAAGATATGCGTGCAATGGTGGAAAGCACGGGACCTGTCGCTTCGGTTATAATTTCCATAGCGGTGATGCTTTTCTGCGGCTTTCTGATGACGCGGATAACCAAGCTGCTTCGGCTTCCGAACGTGACCGCTTATATAGTTGTCGGAATTCTCATAGGACCGTACGTTCTTGACGTAATACCGACAAAGGTTATAGACGGAATGGAATTTCTGCCGGATATAGCTCTTTCGTTTATAGCGTTCAGCACGGGAGAGTTCTTCCGACTGTCAACCTTGAAGAAAAACGGAATGAAGGTAGTCATAATAACGCTTCTTGAGTCGCTTGTGGCTACGCTTTTCGTATTTATAGTTGCATATTGGGTGCTTGGACTCGACCTTGCATTTTCCGCCGTGCTTGCGGCACTCGCCGCCGCTACGGCTCCGGCTTCGACAATGATGACAATACGTCAGACAAGAGCGAAAGGCGACTTTGTCGATACGCTTCTTCAGGTCGTTGCGCTTGACGACGTTGTCGGACTTCTGGCCTACAGCGCGGCGATATCGATAGCACTTGCTTCATCTGCAACCGGAGGTTCTGCCGGATTTGAAAGCGTAATAAAGCCGATAATCTTAAATCTTGTTGTGCTTTTGCTCGGAGGTCTGTTCGGGCTTGCGCTTAAATTCCTTATGAACAAGCGCTCCACAGATAACAGACTTATCGTTTCGGTGGCGTTGCTTTTCACCTTCTGCGGAATATGCGCCATGATGGACATCTCGCCGCTTCTCGGCTGTATGTCAATGGGAATGGTTTACATAAACACAACGGATGACGATAAGCTTTTCAAGCAGCTCAACTATTTCAGTCCGCCGATACTTCTTCTGTTCTTTGTAAGATCAGGCGTGACGTTTGATCTCGGTGCGCTTGTAAATACTTCATCGGCTGTCGGCGGCGTGCCGCTTCTGCTTGTGGGAGTGCTGTACTTCTTTGTAAGAATTATCGGCAAGTATGCGGGTTCGTTTTTGGGATGCGCTATTGTCAAAAAGGACAAAAAGGTAAGAAACTATCTCGGACTTGCACTTATTCCTCAGGCGGGGGTTGCAATAGGACTTGCCGCTCTCGGAGCGCGTATGCTCGGAGGAGAAACAGGCAACGCGCTTGAGACCGTTATTTTGGCGTCGAGCGTGCTGTATGAGCTTATAGGTCCTGCGGCAGCAAAGCTTTCGTTGTATCTGTCGCACTCGTATTCAACAAATCTTGAAGAAATAACAAGCGACGTACCGCTTACAAGCGATGGCGTTCCCAAAACCCCTGTTGAAATTCTGACGGAGAGAATAAAGAAGATTCAATCCGAACTTCCCGCCCACAGCGAGCCGGCTCAGTCGGAAGAAGAGCAGGCGTTCCTTGAAGCAGCGGAAGAACAGTATGCAGCAATGGGTGCTATGGGGCGCAGACGCGGCTTTATAAACAGAAAGTAAAGGAGATTATACAATGATTTACGATCCTATTGCGGAAATACTCGGCGGATGGTCGTCGGAGCTTGGACTTTGGTCTGTGGTGTTCAGAATAGTTATCTCGCTTGTCTTGTCCGCCATAATAGGCTGTGAGAGATCGAGCAAAAGACATTCGGCGGGACTCAGAACATTCATAACTATATCCCTTGCGTCAACGGTATCTATGCTTGTTGACCTTGCACTTATAAGCGATACGGGAATAAAGGTTCCGTTGCTTTCTGCGGCGACGATAATTTCTTCGGCAATGATAAGCGGAAATTCAGTGCTTTTCAGCTCAAGAAATCAGATAAAGGGACTTACGACTTCTGCTGGACTCTGGGCTTGCGGAATAGTAGGGCTTTCTGCGGGTGCAGGATTTTATACTCTTACCATTGTTGCATTTGTAACAATACTTCTCAGTCTCTCGCTTTTCCCGCGCATAGAAATATTTCTTAAAAACCGTTCAAACCATTTTGAAGTACATCTTGAACTTAAAAACAAGAACAACCTTCAGGACTTTGTAACGACCATCCGTGAACTCGGACTGAGAATAGACGATATTGAGGCTAATCCGGCATATCTTAACTCCGGCCTCAGCGTTTACACGGTCGCGATAACGATAAGCTCCGACGAGCTTAAAAAATATAAGACGCATACGGAGATAATCGAAGCGCTTCGCACACTTGATTACGTTCACTATATTGAAGAAATGAGATAAACCGACAGAAAATCGGTCTGATATGAAAAAGAGCTTTCGCAGGAAAGCTCTTTTTTTGCGCGCTTGAAATGTTCACAAAGAGATGGTATTATATTAAAGGAACAGCTTATTTTCCGACAAAAAAAGATGTAAAAACAAAGAAAAAACGTGTTTTTGCGACTATAATAAAAAAATTGGGAAAAAATTTTTATAAAAAGTGAAACCATCCCGCAAAAAAACTGTATATAGGGATAGGAGCGCATAAGAGCAGGAGGTGAAAACGTGGAGGATGAGCAGATAATAGACCTGTATCTGAATCGCAACGAAGCGGCCATAAGCGAAACGGAAAAAAAGTATGGGCCGTATTGCATGAAAATAGCAATGAATATTCTTGAAAGCGAACCCGACAGCGAGGAATGCGTAAACGACGTTTGGCTGAAAACATGGAATTCAATTCCGCCGAACAGACCGCAAAGTCTTGCTACATATCTCGGAAAGATCACGCGGAATATTTCAATAAACAAATATAAAATGAAATATGCCGGAAAACGTGCCGAAGGAGAATTCGCGGTTTCCCTCGATGAACTCGACGAGTGTGTTCCGGGAGGTGAAACGATGGATATGGAAGAGCAGGCAAGGCTGATAGGGAAAAGCATAAGCGAATTTCTGCACACGCAGAAAGAGCTTGCACGCAAAGTCTTTGTTTGCAGATATTTTTATTGCGATTCGGTATCTGAAATTGCCGAAAGGTTTGATATCAGCGAAAGCCACGTTAAATCATTACTGTTCCGAACGCGTTCAAAGTTAAAAACGCATCTTGAGCGGGAGGGAATCACGGTATAGAGTGAAAAGAGAAAATATGAAAAATGAAATTCTTGCAAGAGCTATCACCGAGATAGACGACGACTTGCTTGCAGAGGCGCGTGAGCCTGTGAAAAAGAAAAAGCCGAATTACCGCATAATGATAACAAAATATGCGGCGGCTGTGGCGGCATGCTTTGTGCTTGTGTTCTCATTTATGTTCTTCGGAAATTACGGAAGAAGCGGTGAGCTTGATATAAGCATAGACGGGCAGTCAATTGTGGCGGGAGAGGACGACATACTGTTGCCGCGCATCTCCGTTCATACTACGGAACAGACCCCCCGCGATATGAAAAAGATGACGGTTCCGATGGAGATAAAAGTCGACGGAAGAACCGCTTCGGTCACAGCATCTTCTGGCGGAGTAATACACACCGAAAGCGGTGAAGAGTATGAAACGCTTAAGGTAAAGAGCGGCACTGGCATTGAATGGGTCGTGGACGTCTCGTGCAAAAGCCAATTTGAACTGACGGTGACGTCAAAAAAGCAAACCCTTGTAATCAAAGCCATCTATGATAGCGAACGGGAGTGTCTGATACTGTCCGCTACGGAAGGCAAAAACTAAAAAATCACTATACGAAAAGGATGAATTAACATGAAAAAAATCATTGCACTTGTAATTGCAAGCATTATGCTTGTTTCGGCACTCACACTTGTTTCATGCGGAAACAAGGACAACCCCAATGAATCGACGAACGGTACAACAACAGAAGCAACCACTACAACAGAGAAGAAAGAAACTCCCGTTACTCCCACTTATGCAAATGCGCTTGACCTGTACAATAAGATTTGGGGTACTTACACAGACGATGAAAAATTCCCCTCCGGCGGCGGCGATGTGGATCACAATTCCGATGAAGGTCCCGGCTTTTTCGATATAGAAAAGAACAAAGAATCCATACAGGTGAACACTCATATCACGGATGAGCTTCTCAAAACGGTTACAAACGACGCGGCAACGCTTATGCATATGATGAACACAAACACATTCAGCTCCGCAATTTTCCACCTGAAGGATGCTTCCACTGCGGAAAGTTTTGCAAAGGAATATGAGAAAGCCGTTCAGAATACACGCTGGATGTGCGGCTTCCCCGAAAGAGTTGTGGTCCTTTCCGTTGGTGAATATGTTGCGGTTGCGTTCGGTTATGAAGATTTGACTTCGACTTTCAAAACCAAATGTCTTGCTGTCGACAGCTCGGCAAAGCTTCTTATTGACAACGCCATAGACGCATAAACCGCAAATACAGAAAATAAGCACGGCACCGCTTGTGCGGTGCCACAACTATGTAAAAAGGTGGACGTATGTTATTTTCAAGTATTCCGTTTTTATATTATTTTTTACCGTGCGTAATATTGCTTTATCTCATAGCTCCGCGCTTTCTTAAGAACACGGTACTGCTTCTTTCAAGTCTTGTGTTCTATGCATGGGGTGAGCCGAGATATGTTATATGGATGATACTTTCCATTTCGCTAGGATATATTTTCGGTCTTTTGATAGAACGCTTCAGAGAAAAGCGCGGTATAGCAAAGCTGTTTATGATACTTTCCGTAATAAGCAGTCTTGCCGTGCTCGGGTATTTCAAATACGCTGACTTCTTTATTTCAAATATCAATGCTGTCACGGGACTTTCGATACCGCTTCTTAAAATCACACTTCCTGTGGGTATAAGCTTTTATACCTTCCAGATTCTCAGCTATACGGTCGATGTTTACAGGGGCGATGTTGCCGCACAGAAGAATCCTATTGACCTTGCCACATATGTGGCACTTTTCCCGCAGCTTATCGCAGGACCTATCGTGCGTTATTCCGATATAGCACAGCAGCTTAAAAACCGCAATCATTCATTTGAAAAAATATCTGCCGGAATGAGCAGATTTATAATCGGTCTTTCAAAGAAGATACTGATAGCCAATATGCTTGGCGAGCTTTGCGATGTTTTCAAAGCTTCAAATGACAAATCGGTGCTCTTTTTCTGGCTTTACGCGATAGCGTATACGCTCCATATCTATTTCGATTTCTCCGGCTACAGTGATATGGCAATAGGACTCGGAAAGATATTCGGCTTTGACTTCCTTGAAAACTTCAATTATCCTTATATTTCGGGAAGCGTTACGGAGTTCTGGCGCAGATGGCATATGTCGCTCGGCTCATGGTTCCGCGACTATGTTTATATTCCGCTCGGCGGAAACAGAGTAAGTCAGGCGCGCCACCTTTTCAACATTTTTGTTGTATGGATGCTTACGGGAATGTGGCACGGCGCTGCATGGAACTTCATAGTATGGGGACTGTACTTTGCAATAATACTGATGATAGAAAAACTGTTCCTGCTCAAATATCTGAAAAAGAGTAAGGTGCTCAATCATATTTATGTACTTCTGCTGATAATAATAAGCTTTGTAATCTTTGATGCGGCAAGCATGAAGGATGCTTTCTCGTACATCGGTGCGATGTTCGGTGCGGGAGATTATCCGTTTGTCTCAACAGAGTTTGTATACTATCTGCGCAGCTACGGTGTAGTGCTTCTGATAGGTATTATAGGCTCGACGCCGCTTCCGAAGCTTGTCACAAAGAAGATAGACGAAAGCCGTGTCGGCGGAAAGATAATGACTATTCTTGCACCTGTGGCACTTTGTGTATTGCTTGCGGTATGCACGGCTTGCCTTGTTGACGGTTCGTACAATCCGTTCCTCTATTTCCGCTTCTGACGGAGGTTTATTATGAATAAAAAAGTGAAAAGTATAATATCTTTTGCGATAATTGCCGCATTTTTTGTGACGATGGTTACCGCCTGCTGGGCAGTGCCTTCAAAGCAGTATTCGGACAGCGAACGCAGAGAGCTTGCTCAGTTTCCGAAGGTCGATATAAAGACGCTCCTTGACGGCAGTTTTATGACGAAGTTTGAATCTTACACGCAGGATCAGTTTCCTCTGCGTGAGAAGTTCAGAACGCTGAAAGCGATGATGAGCTACTACGTTTTCCGCCAGCTTGACAATAACGACATTTATATAAAAGACGGATATGCGGCGAAGATAGAATATCCGCTTAGTGACAAGTCGCTTGACTATGCAGCCGGAAGGTTTGAATACGTTTATAAAAAATTTATGGAAGGAAAAGCTTCAAACGTATATCTTTCCATAGTGCCGGATAAGAGTTATTTCCTTGCGGACAAGGGCGGATATCTTAAAATGGACTACGAAAAGCTCGTTGCCGCGATGAAAGATAAAATGACCTATGCGCAGTATATAGACATAATGAATACGCTTGAAATATCCGATTACTATAAAACGGATACTCACTGGCGTCAGGAAAAGCTGATTGAAACGGCAAAGGTGCTTGCGTCCGGAATGGGCGTCACGCTTGCGGGTCAGTACAGGGAAAACACGCTCGACAATCCCTTCTACGGCGTTTATTACGGTCAGGCGGCGCTTCCGATGCCTGCGGAGACGATCAAATATCTCACAAGCGATATTCTTGACAACTGCATAGTTACAAACTACGAAACAGGCAAAAAAACAACCATATACGACATGGAAAAAGCATATGGCAAGGATCCTTACCAGATGTTCCTCTCCGGTTCGATATCGCTTATGACGATTGAAAATCCGAACGCAACGACAGACAAAGAGCTTGTTATCTTCCGTGATTCGTTCGGAAGCAGTATAACTCCTTTGCTTGTCGAGGGATATGCAAAGATAACGCTTGTTGATATTCGTTATATCAACCCCGATTATCTCGGCAGATTTGTAAACTTTGAGGGAAGTGATATTCTGTTTCTTTACAGCACGCTTGTTCTCAATAACAGCGAAACGATAAAATAAGCTATAAAAAAGGCACTGTAAAATTGTTTTTACAGTGCCTTTTTATCAGTTTACCGTTCCGCCGCGAAAAGCGCGGTTTATTTCGGCAAGCTCTTTTTTGCCGTCTATATATTCCTGATATATTTCAAATGCGTCTCCGCAGCCTATGCCGTCGCATCCGGAGCATCCGTTGCAGCCTTCGCCTCCGAGCGACTTGCGAACGATTGCTTCACGCTGTGCGCGTGTTGTGTTTTTTATAAGATATTTTTCGTTTTTTTCCATATGAAAAGCGCCGTCCTTTCGGGTAAAGTTTTGCCCGTACGGCGCTTTTTTATTCGCAATAATCAGACGAGGGTGAAATCCGCTTTTGCCGAAAGCTTGGATTCCGCTCTGTAAGAAAGATAATCCGCATCGGCAACTCTTTCGTCGAGACTCATTTTTCCGAAAATGCCCTTTGAAAGGAAATTATCCGAAATGAAGTTTATTCCGTATTTTATAAACTTTGTTCCCGGAAATTCGTCCTGACTGTAGTGAACTTCGTTTTCGTCAAAGATGAGCTTTATTGTTTTTGAGCAGGGAGTTTCAATAAAGTCAAGCTTTATTTTAAGTACGGGAAGGTAATCTTCGTTTTCGGCAAATCTGCCGTGAACCGCAACTCTGAACGGAAGCTCACCGAGTTTTATCTCTGTTTTTTCATAGTCGGAAAAGCCTACGGGGACGGAGATTATGTCGTCTCCTTCAAAGAACGAAACAATAAACCTTCCGTCTTTTGTTTCAAAGCCTATCTTTTCAAGACCTTTTCCGAAGGTGTTTCCACAGACCTGAAGAGCTACGGGAAAGACGCTTATTGAAGTGGTTTTTCCTTCGGGAAGCGTACAGAACTTACCGTCAAGCTCCGCCATCATTTCAAGAGCCTGCTTTTTGTCTTTGCGCGCTGTGATGAAACCTTCATAACGAAAGTCCTTTCTTGTGAGACGTTTCATCATTACGTCGAGAGAGGGGGTGTCGTCCCGGATGACGACGTCCGGAGCCTCCGAGGCAAAGTATTTTTCGCATATGCGGCAGAAGGGAGACTGCTGGAAGAACTCGCAGTTGCCTGCATTCGCAGTGATTATTGTATTTGTATTTCTGAAGCAGAACATATTCTGACCGAACATACCGTTGAACAAAAACGAATCGGAGTTTCTGCCTATCCAGATCTGATAGCCGTAATCGAAATCGCCGTAATCTTCCGGAACTTTTGCATGCGCTCTTGTCGCGCGTGTTATATAACCTTTCGGAACGAGGCGTTTTCCGTTCCATACGCCGCCGCAAAGCACAAGCTGACCGAGTTTAGCCATGTCTTCCGGACAGATATAAAGTCCCCAACCTCCGCACTCGGTTCCGAGCGGACTCTTTTCCCAGAATATATCCTTTATGCCGAGCGGTTCAAACAGTCTCGGGCGGAGATACTCGGTTACGGTGGTTCCGCTTTTATGGTGCACTATGCAGGCGAGCATATATGTGTTCAGGCTGTTGTAGAAAAACGTTTTTCCTATACTGCCGAACGGCATTATGGTAAAGAATTCTTTTTCCCAATTTTCTTCTACCACCGCGCCTATTTCGTTAAAGCACGAGCTTGAACGCATTGTGAGAAGATCCTCGACGGTAAGCTTTTCATACCGTTTTTTTGCTATGGGATTTATATCGGGAATTATATCTACCACTTTTTCATCAAGGGAAAGGCGCTTTTCACCTATGAGTATTCCTATGGCAAGAGATATTACGCTTTTACATTCCGAAAAAGTGGATTGCGGAAGCGTTGCCTCATACGGACCGAACATAGCCTGAGTTATAAGCTTTCCGTCCTTTATTATTGTGACGCCGTGAACATCCACATCGCGATTTTCATAAAGCTCGCGAAGAAATTCGGCTATTCTCTCGGACGGTATCCCGACTTCTTCTGGTTTTGCACGTTCAAACGGTTGTTCTATTACCGCATTTTTCGGCTCTGCTTTCAGAATGGGATTTTTTGTTGTGGCTATGACAGGAACCTTTGTGTCGGTAAGACGCTTTATATACTCTATGGCTTTTGACGGATATGTTATTCCCATATTATACCCTCCGGAATTTTAACTTTCATCTGTTATTTTAACACTGATTTTTGCATTTTACAAGGCTATGTTGACATTTTGCTCTGCGATTGATATAATTTATATGCGTATAAAAGCGAATCCGACATTTTTTCGGGGATTGCGATACGAAAAATATCGTGCGGAACCGAAAATATAAATATATGCGTTGACAATCGCGCGGTTTTGCGGTAAAGTTAATTTGCTGTGAAAAAACGTGGGGAAGGAGGGACTGAACTTATGCTTTCCGATGCAAAGTGGATATGGCTTGACGAGAGCGCCCACGCGGACGGGATATCCGCTCATGGAGGATATTGTGTAGCAGAGATTTCAAAGGCTTACAGGCTGATGAAAACAGGTGTAAAGCTTCGTGTGCAGGTGTCGGCTGATACCGTATACAAGCTTTGGATAAACGGAGCGTTTGTCGGTTCGGGACCTACATATCCGCTTGATAAAATGAGCTTTTATTCCGAATATGAGATTCCTTCCGCGCCGGACACGCTTCTGATAAAGGCGGTAGTGAGAAAATGTCCCGGAAGCGAGGCTGAAAGCTCGCACGGTGAGGGAGGTTTTATACTTTCGTGCGATATAGAATATGACGACGGAACGGTTGAAAACGTCTGCACCGATGAAAAATGGGATGTAAGATATTTGCCGTGCCATATAAGCGACACCGAAACGGATTTTACCGTCGCACCGTGTGCATGGGAAAAAGCTGTCGATGTGCATTATAATGCAGCACTGGCAAAATCGCCGATTCCGCAGCTGGTTGAGCACATAGTGCTTCCCGATCCGCAGGAGATGTACGTTTGCCCGAAGCATTCAATGGCACGTTTCTGTGTGGCTTTTCCGGCACTTCTTATAGCTTATCCTATGTTTTCTGCAGACGGCGATGACTATGAAATCACTCTTGAACTTGTAGAAGGGGAGGACATTCCCGCGCGCACGGAAACTATTCACGCTTATGGCAGAATAGATTATGTTTCAATTCAATATACAGGCGTTTCAAAGCTGATAATAAATGTTGTAAACAACGGAAAGGGCGACGTTAAAATATTTGATGTGCAGCTTATCCGCAGCGAATACCCGACTATAAGAAAAGCGGCGTTTTCCTGCTCGGACGAGGAATTGTGCTCGATATGGCAAAACTGTGTAGGAACGCTTGAAAACTGCCGAAGAGATTCTTATATCGAGAGTCCTACGAGCAAGAAGTTCATATCCGCCATAAGAGATATTCGCTTTGAAGCACTGTTTTCTCAGGTGGCGTTTGGGGATGTATCACTTGCGCGATTTGATATATTAAAGCTTTCTGAGAGAATAAAAAAATCTGCCGGAGAGATTGAAAACTCGGCAGGACTGCTTTCGTTTATGCCGATGATATGGGATTACTATATGTATACCGGCGACGCATCGCTTTTTGAAGTTACAGAAGAGGCGATGACGACGCTACTTGACGTTTTCGACTCCTACCTTTCGGATGCGAAGATAATAGACGCTCCGCCCGATTATGCTCCTGTGGACAATATGAAAATAGGTGGTTATTCGCTTGAAAATCCGCCGAAGGCACTCGGTCAGGCTGTGATTACGGCGCTTTACTATAAAGCACTTGACATCGCGTCCAAAATCTACGCCGAGAGGGGCAACAACAAGCTTCGTACAGCATACAGGCTTCGTGCTGACGCTGTAAAGAAGGGCTTTGAGACGGCGTTTTTTGACAGGGAACGGCAACTTTGCTTTGCCGGTCTTGCGACGAAAGACAAAAAAACGTGTCGCGCACCGAAAAATCCGGGAAAGAAATATTATACGCGGCATGTGAACGTTCTTGCGGCGCTTTACGGACTTTGCGACAGTGTGTCGGCAAAGCAGATAGCATTGAGAATTGCAACTGATAAGTCACTCGGAGATGTTCAGCCCGGATTTATGGCTTATCTGCTTGAAACCGTTTTGCGATACGGACTTTTTGAAAAACACGGTATGAAGCTTATCCGCCGTTGGAAGGACTTCGGAGATAAGTGCAAAAACGGAGTGGGCAGAGAATGGGACAGCGAAGGCAAAGGCTTCGGCTACGGCGGAGGATGCGCTCCGGCATATTATTTGCCGCTTGCACTTCTCGGATTTGAAATGGTTCGTCCGGGCTTTGAAGAGATAAAGCTTGCTCCGCACCTTTACGGTCTTGAAAGTGCCAATATCAGTATTCCTACTCCGTACGGATATATAACCGCCAATATGGAGAGAGGCAAGCCGGCTGATGTAACAATCCCGAGCGAAATAAAATATACTATTGTATAAAACAAAAAGTGCAGACGGCATAAGGATAATTATAAAATCAAAAAGGAAGTTTATATATGAAGCGTGAAAAAGTAATACTTAAAAAACTGAATTCTCTTGCAAAGACGCCCGTGTATTCGAGCGACTTTGCCGCAGGCGCGGATCTTTATGCCGCGACAGACAGCGACATTTTAATAGCTCCGGATCAGACGGTAATGGTCGGCACGGGAATTGCCGTTCAAATTCCCGATGGACTTGTGGGACTTGTTTATGCGAGGAGCGGACTTGCTTCAAAGCGCGGAGTTGCTCCTGCAAATAAGGTCGGAGTAATCGATTCGGACTATCGCGGAGAGATAATTGTTTCGCTTCACAATCATTCCGGTCAGCCGCAAACAATATCCGCAGGGGAGAGAATTGCTCAGCTTGTGATTGCTCCGTATATCCGTGCGGAATTCGAGGAGAGCGACACTCTTGACGAAACAAAGAGAGGCTCCGGCGGATTCGGCTCTACGGGAACAAAATGAAAAAAGCAAAATAAAAAGCTCCGCTTTGTAAAGCGGAGCTTTTTATTTTGCACGTAAGTATAATATGCCAAAAATCGAGTTGCTATCAGTCGAATATCAAATCGTCCTTGAAGGCTTCCCATCTTCGATAGCCGTCGCTTCCGGGTTCGCCTGCATAGTAACGCGGACAGTCTTTTCCGTTTACATCATAGTGGCGGATCACGTTATCTTTTGAAATTCCGTACTTGTCGCAAAGCCACGAGACGAGCTTGACAAGTGAATCATATGTAGCCTTGTTGAATTTTCCGTCGGCTGTAGGGTGGCACACTTCAATTCCTATTGAGGAATAGTTTGCATTTTTTCCTGCGTGATATGAAACTTCGTCTATGGGCATACATTGAATTATTTCTCCGTCAAGACCTACGATGAAGTTTGAGCTTGCGGCGCGTTCTCCCGATATTGCGTAGTTTCGGAAGCAGCTCCAGTTCTGTTGTGCCGTAGAGGAGGGATTTGCAACGTAGTGAACAACTATCTGCTTTGTGGAGGTTCGCTTGTGACCTACCCGTGAATAAGGGTTTATGGGCAAGTCTTTTTCTTCTATGAGCTTTTTCATTTCCTTGTCCGTCGGGACGCAGGGTTTTGACGTTGTGGTTTCCTGCGACGTTGTGGTTGTTGCGGGAGGCGGAGCTTCCGTGGTCGTCGTTGTTGTGGTCGTTGTAACGGTGGTCGTCTGCGCAGTCGTTATCACGGTGGTGGTTGCAACTGTGGACGTTTCGGACGAAGATGTTGTTTCGTCGATCTTTTCAAAAGGTGAAGTCAAATTTATAATAAATACTGCGGCCACTATTATAATTGTAAGTCCCAAAACTCTGAAAAAGCCGACCGAACCGCCGCTCGATCTTCCGCTTTCCCTGAAGCTTTTATTTTTCTTCATGCGCGCCTCCTTTCAAATCAATTCGACTAAAATTATACCACAAAAAGACGGGTGTGTCAATTAAATCTCGCTTTTTTCGTAAACCACTATACAGAACTCAACGCGTGTATCGAGCGAGGTCAGTGAATCAAGTTTTTTTCTGTCTTTCTCGGAGGTTTTGTAGCAGTACGGCGTCATTGTGAAAAGGTCAAGGATCTCGCTTTGCGAAGATAAATGAATACGGTACGAAAGCTCTTTTTTATACATAAGTGTAAAACCCGGAAAGTCAAGCGTGTCAATGACATTTTCGTATGGCACGTCATAGACGGCCTCCTTCAGTTCCCACAGGTGGCGCTCAAGAGGGAATACCCTTATCATCTTTGCGCCCGGCGCGGATATTCTTACGAATTCTTTCGGCTCGTGCGGTGCGAAAAGGTTGAGAATGAGATTTGCGGCTTCGTCTGCTATCGGGAGCGAAAACGCGCTTGCAACCGCAAGCGATATTCCGCAATTGCGCTTTCCCGCAGCGTCAAGCGCCTTCTTCGATATATCTATTCCGTATATGTCGCACGGGATGTTTTTTTCTTTCATTGTTTTTGCGATATGCTCCGTGTAGTAGCATTCACCGCAACCGATGTCGGCTATCACGCCGCCTTGCGGAATAAGTCCGACAGCAATATCACAGACTTCACTGCGGAGCCTGTCATAATATCCGAGCGAGAGAAAACGTGTTCGTGCCGATACCATTTCGCCGTCATCACCGTGACGTTTTTTTGACGACGCCTGCGACATAAGCAGATTTATGTATCCGCGACGTGATATGTCGTAGCTGTGCCCGAGAGGACATTTCATCTGCGAACCGTGCTTTTCAAGTCTTTGTCCGCATACGGGACAAGTGAATTCTGACATATGCTGCTCCTTTGTAATATACAAAAGTATAATATATAAAATTACCTGTATCTGTCGAAGATTATGACGACTCTGCCTCTTTTGGATATGCCGTCCGACGATATAATTTTTGCCTTTCCCATCCCCCTGAGGACTATTTTATCTCCGTCTTTTATCGGGGCATCGGGCTTTGATGCTTTTATGTCGTTTACGAATGTAATACCCGCCGACACTGCTTCTTCAGCCTTCGATCTTGAAAGAGAATATATTGCCGAAAGCACGCAGTCGAGTCTCATCGAAGCCACCGTGTCACGCATACGTTCGATATTCACTTCCGGAAGAATAACTTCGGAAAGCGGAATTTCACGCACCGAAAGCGGAACTCTGCCGGCTTTTTCATAGTGAGAAATTAAAAAATCCACCATTTGCGGAAGCACGAAAATGTCAGCCGAACATTCCGAGACAAGAATGTCACCGGTGGCTTCACGTGTTATTCCGAGCGCAAGCATCGAGCCTAAAATATCACGATGAGAAAGCTTGGGCGAGCCTTGCGCCCAAGTGCATCTTACGGCTCTTACGGGCTGATCTTCGCCCCCATCGAAGAAGTATGACGGAAACATCTCATCGGGATAAAAATCGGGTATAAAAGCGCATATAACTCTTTCGGCATTTTCATATCCGCCGAAGAATACCGCGCGCGCTTTTTCTGCGGCGCAGAAGCGCTTTGCCTCCGAGAGTGAGGCGGCATCGAGAAAGTGCGTGCTTTGAATACAATCGCGTTCGCGACAGTAACGAAGCTTGTCCGAAAGGTGAGAAACAAGCACGTCTTTTTCGTTCATACACTCCCCCTCCGAGCAAAAATAATACAAAAGTATAAATAATCAAAAAGCATGTTGTTACGGTGCTTTTTGAAGATTATAGCCTGACGGATTCTCCGCTTTTTATTTCGATCGCGGAGCCATCCGAGCTTACCCATACGGAAATTGCCGACGGATTGAAGATTGTCTTTTGATCCTGCGATAAGATAAGCGCGCGCTGCGCGGTTATATAATCGCAGATTTCAATATTTGTAGCATACCAGACATCGGAAAGACCGGAAAGCGAAGCGCACATTTCTTCGGCAAGCTGCCAATTGTCTGCACGATCGAATTCAAAGCTGTGTCCCCAGATATCGATAAGTCCGCCGTAGTTCCACGACTGATTTATCCATGCGTTTTTGAAATTTTCTATAATTTTCGATGCTGCCGAATGATGACAGGTGGGATTCCAATCAAGAAAGTCCGCCGGAACCGACAGTCCGCCCGTAGCGCCTGCGTTGCGTGAATATGCTATGCCAGCTGCCTTCATCGCCGTTACGGTAGCGGCGTTTTTTCCGCCGTAGGGAAGCGACATTCCGCGCACGAGCGTTCCCGAAAGGGCTTCAAGCTCGGCACGGCAACGCGTTATTTCTTCAAGCTGGGCAGAGATTGGCATTCCGACAAGATGTGGATGCGAATAGGTGTGTCCCGATATTTCGTGACCGGAATAAAGCGTTTTTACTTCGTCTGAAGAAATTACCGTGTCACCGCCGAACCTTGACGGTATGAGGTGGAACGTCGCTTTGAGTCCATACTTGTTGAAAAGTGCGACAAGCCGCCTGTCGGCGATGTTTCCGTCATCGTAGCTGAAGGTTACGGCGAAATGCTTTCCGCCGGGATATCTGTCATATCTGATCATATCGTCACCGTTGATATTTTCGGTATTTCAAGCGGCTGCTCGTCAACCGAGATCCAGAGATCGATATCTGTGGGGTTATAGAAGGTCTTTCCGTCTGCTGAGCGGCGAAGCGCTTTAAGGGCATTGACATAATCGTAAATTTCAATATTTGTGGCGAACCAGATCCCGTCTGCGTCATCCGCAAGCGAGGCGAGAACGCCTTCGAGCTGTTGCCACTGAACAGGGTAGTCCTTATTGTCAAGCTCGTAGCTGTGTCCCCATATATAAAGCACGCCGCCGGCGCGCCATATTGCCTTTTCAACGTTGTACAGGAATTTCTTTACATAAGGTTCGCATTCATTGTGGTGAGTGGTGGGATTCCATATTCTGAAATCCGAAGGAAGCTCGAAACTGTTTGTTGCGGTGGCGGTTCTGCCGTAGACAAGGGAAGCGGTTTTCATTGCGGCAAAGGTCGTATCCGGACTGTAAGTGCCGAACGGATATGCAAGTCCGCGTATGATTCTGCCCGTGGCGTCTTCAATTATCTGCCTGTCTCGGATAAGCTCCTCATACTGATCCTGAACGGACATCCTTTCAAGATGCGGATGTGAATATGTATGGCAGGCTATTTCGTGACCGCTGTAAAGCTCTTTAAGCTCGGCCGCCTTTATTCCCGTACCTTCGGTTTTTATAAGCGAAGAAGAAATAAGGTTGAACGTGCATTTTGCACCGTACTTGTTGAAAAGCTCGACAAGACGTCTGTCTGCGGCACCGCCGTCGTCATAGCTGAACGTTGCGGCATAACGTTTTCCGCCTGTATATCTGTCATATTTTATCATAAACAAAATTTCCTTTCAGAAAAACGTTTCGATTATCTGCTGTGTTTTGTAGCTTTTTTGGCTTCTTTGTCAAGACGGTCTTCTTTGTTTGCCATTGCTTTGAATATTCCGCCGCACGGAGCGTCGCCCAAAGCTTCGCAGAGACATCTGCAAAGTCCCGGTCTGGACGGAAATGCTATAAGAGCGTCACTGCATTTGTATTTGCTTGCTTTGAGCTGCGGTATCGGCTCGGTTGAGACCACTATGCAACGCTTGCCTGTTTTATAAATGTCGGCGCGCGGATCGTTCTCCGCTTTATAAAACGCTGTTTTTGAGTATTTTATTTCACTTGTCGGAATCGAATGACTTTTTGCAAACGCGCACTTCCATGTTACGGAGTCGTCTGTTACGACGAGCGTTTCAAAGCATTTCTTCCACATCTGCGGCAGACCTATTACACAGAAAGCGCCGAGAAGAACGAGTATAATAATACCTGAAATGAGAAAGCGCCCGTCTTTATAATGCAGATATGCATAAAAAGACAGTGCCGTCATTGCTATACCGGCGCAAACGGTGAAAACCAAAAAGAACCGTCCGAGCGTGGCGAGTGCGGGGTGACTTCTGAATACTTTTTTCATTTTACGTAGCTACCTTTCGAAAAGTTTTTGAAGATCAAACAAATATATTTTACAGCAAACGAGTTGTCTTTTCAAGCGTTTTGAAAAATATGTGAAAAAACTTTAACATACGTTGCGTTTATATGCTATAATATTAAAAACGGTCGAAAAGGAGGCTTTTCACGATTTGAAAAAGATAATGGCGGTTTTCGGAACACGACCGGAAGCCATAAAAATGTGCCCCGTGATAATTGAACTGAAAAAGCGAAAAGATGTCGATTTATACGTTTGCATAACAGGACAGCACAGGGAAATGCTCAGGTCGGTGCTGGATATTTTCGGCGTGAAAGCCGACTGCGATTTTGATATAATGAAATCAGGGCAGACGCTTTTTGACATAACCTTTTCAATTACCGAAAAGCTGAAAGCCGTGCTTGAAAGGGAAAATCCGGACGTTGTACTTGTTCACGGCGACACGACGACCGCTTTTGCGGCGTCGCTTGCCTGCTTTTATATGAAGATACCCTTAGGACACGTTGAGGCGGGACTCCGCACATATGATGTTTACGCTCCGTATCCTGAGGAGTTCAACCGTCGGACGATAGACATAACGGCAAAATACCTGTTTGCGCCGACAAGGCTTTCCGCCGAAAATCTTCTGCGCGAAGGCGCGGACGAAAAGAAAATATTCGTGACGGGAAACACCGCCATAGATGCGATGAAATATACGGTAAGCGGCGACTATTCTTCTCCCGTTACCGAATGGGCGAAAGACAGCAGAATGATACTTCTGACAGCGCACAGACGGGAGAGTATAGGCGAGACAATGCGCGAAATGTTCCGCGCCGTGCGCAGGATTGCAGACGAGTTTGATGATGTGAAGATAGTTTATCCCGTTCATCCGAATCCGCAGGTCAGAGAAGCTGCCGGAAAGATACTTTCGGATCATCCGAGAATAAAGCTTATTGAACCGCTTGACGTTCGCGATTTTCACAATCTTATGGCAAAGAGCTATCTTATACTTACGGACAGCGGAGGAATACAGGAGGAAGCGCCGTCGCTTGGAAAGCCCGTGCTTGTCCTTCGGAATGTCACCGAGCGTCCGGAGGGGATAGAGGCAGGAACGCTGAAACTTGCCGGAACGTCCGGTGAGAGTATATATTCTGCCTGCAAAGCTTTACTTTGCGACAGAGCCGAGTACAATAAAATGGCTCGCGCCCAAAATCCGTACGGCGACGGAAATGCATCGAAACGGATAGCGGACGCATTGCTTTGCGACAATTGAAATATCAAGGTACTATAAGAATAAATCATAAATTATACAACAGTATAAAATCATAAAAAATAAAATCTGTTTGTAATCGTATTTATGTAGAATTTTCGCTTGCGACGAAAACTGTCCGCAAGCGCAGGTCGCGAAAAAAGCAAGTATTGACAAATTAAAATGTTTGTTATATAATGTAGTCTCAAAAAAGAGCGAAATACAGGAGGGTGCAATTATGAGTATTTTACTTGCCGGCGGTGCCGGATATATAGGTTCTCATACCGCGGTGGAGTTGCTTTCCGCAGGCTATGATATAGTTATTGCGGATAACTATTCAAACAGCAAGCCCGAAGCGGTACGCAGAATAAAACAGATAACGGGGAAGAGCTTCCCTGCTTACGAAGTGGACGTGTGCGATGCCGAAGCGCTTTCAAAGGTCTTTGAAAAAGAGCATATAGACACGGTAATTCACTTTGCGGGACTTAAAGCCGTAGGCGAGTCCGTTGCACAGCCTATAAGATATTACAGAAACAATCTCGATTCTACGCTTACACTGCTTGAAACGATGAAAAAGTATGATGCGCACAACATCATATTCTCTTCATCGGCAACGGTTTACGGCGACCCGGACGAGGTGCCGATAAAAGAAACGGCTCCGGTAGGTCGCTGCACGAACCCTTACGGCTGGACAAAATATATGATAGAGGTTATTTTGCAGTCGGCGGCAAAAGCAGATCCCGAGCTTTCGGTGGTTCTGCTCCGCTACTTCAACCCTGTCGGCGCGCACGAAAGCGGACTTATCGGCGAGGATCCGAACGGTATCCCGAACAATCTTATGCCGCGTATTGCGCAGACGGCTGTCGGTAAGCTTTCGCAGATGACTGTTTACGGAACGGACTATCCCACAAAGGACGGCACGGGCGTAAGAGACTATATCCACGTTGTCGATCTTGCAAAAGGTCACGTTGCTGCGGTGGATTATGTCGGCGCCCACAAAGGAGTTGAAGTGTTCAATCTCGGAACGAGCGTAGGATACAGCGTGCTTGAGATGATATCCGCATTTGAAAAAGCGTGCGGAAAGGAAATAAAGAAGGTAATGCTTGACAGACGTCCCGGAGATATCGCCGAATGCTATGCCGACGCTACGAAAGCAAAGGAAATGCTCGGCTGGAAGGCTGAAAAGAATCTTGACGATATGTGCGAGGACACATGGCGCTGGCAGACGAAAAATCCCAACGGTTACGATAAATAAAAGCAAAAGCCAAACAAAAAAGCGTTTTTCCGGAAGGAAGAACGCTTTTCTCTTTTCACGGACGAAAAAATGTGATACAATATAAAAAAATAAAAAATTTGCAAAAGCGGTGAGATAATTCCCGCCGCAATGCGACTAATAGACTAATAGATACAAAGGAGCGAAAAACAATATGCCGGAAGATGAAAATATAAACACCGGTGCGATATCATGCGACGCGGGAGCAGACCTTTACAGGCGTTGGCTTGGCGGCGACGGCACGGCATTTGACAAAATAATTGAAATATATCACGACGCGCTTATATTTTTTGTTTACGGCACAGTGAAAAATTTTGCCGACGCTGAGGATATAGCTGCAGACGTTTTCGCCGACCTGATCGTTCATCCGAAAAGATACTCTTTCGGATGCTCGCTTAAAACATATCTTTTTTCTGTGGCGAGAAACAAAGCGGTGGACAGGATCCGCCATCGCAGACGTTTTTCCGATGAAGATATAAACGTAAGCGCCGGAAGCATATATGACGGAAAGCTTCTTGAAGATAAACTTATTGCCGATGAAAAGGCAAAAGCAGTGCGCGACGCGCTGAAAGAGATAAATCCGGAATACGCTTCGGTACTCAGGCTGACGTATTTTTACGGATTTTCGAGCGACGAGGTGTGTTTTATAATGAATAAAAACAAAAAGCAGATGGCAAATCTGCTTTACAGAGGAAAAGAATCCTTAAGGAAAGCGCTCGAAGGGAAGGGGGTTGAATCGGTATGAAGAATATGGACGAATTCCGTCGCTCGGTGTATGAAAAAGCCGAAAAGAAAGCTGCGGAAGAAAAAGCAAAGAAGCTCAGAATAACAAAATTCGGGACCATTGCCGCGTCGCTTGCCGTAGTTATTATTCCGATAATGCTTGTGGCGGGTTCAATGCCCAAAAACAATGAAACGGCGGAGTCTTCCCCGAGTTATACGGAAACTCGCACAGACGGCGTGAAAACAACCGCCTTTTCCGATGAAGTTTCAGCAGGTGTTATTCCTTCGGGTGATGTGGAAGATACTACGGAGAAGGAAGAGATGTATACAACAACTCCGGTGTATACGACTACACCGATATTCACTGTAGCGACAACGCCGATGTTTACCGAATTCGAAACAACGAGATCCGAAACGAGCCGCGTAACCACCACCCGCGCGCCTTTTGAACCCGAAACGACGGTTGCCTGCACGTCAGACACAGAGACTGATATCGTGACGACGGGCAGTTCTGCAACCGTTATGGTGAGCGGGAAAATGATAACCTTGAGAGAGGGCATGTCGTATATGGAAATATGCGGGATTATGGGAAGCGACGGAAGAGTCGCTCTCGGCGCGCCGATATACAGGTGGGTGTGCGACGACGCCATTCTGACCGTAAAGTTCAAACTCGCAGGCAGTTCGGATGAACCCTATGCAGAAAGTCTGAAAGCCGTTTCGTTTACGGTAAGCCGTTGAGTCAGAACAAAGCTACCTTATATAATAAAGGAGAAAAACACAATGAAAAAATTTTTTGCAATGATACTTGCACTTTCAATGCTTGCGCTTGTGCTTTGCTCGTGTGCAAAGACAAAGGTTGAGCCAAAAGTGACAAGGGGTGATCTGCCGACGATTGAACCTACAAACGTAAAAGCCGCAGGCGACTTGCTGAAAGATTTTGTGGCAACGGAGGTTGCGGGGAAAGACGCCGACGAAAAATTCAAGAGCGGCATGCTTGATTTTGCAGTAAAGCTTATGCAGAACACACTTGACGAGGACAAAAAAAGCTCGCTTATCTCGCCGCTTTCCGTTATAGTTGCTCTCGGTATGACGTCGAACGGAGCAATGGGAGAAACAAGAGAAGAATTTGAAAAGCTTTTCGGCTTCTCCGTAGACGAAGCCAACGCATATCTTTACACGCTTGCACATTCGCTTTACAGCGGAGACAAGGCGAAAGTCGAGCTTGCAAATTCTATATGGTTCGGAAAGGACGGCAGAGTAGCCGTTCACGACGACTTTTTGCAGTTGAACAAAAGCTACTACGACGCTCAGGCATATGAAGAAGATTTCTTCAATCAGAAAACCGTCGATAAGATAAACAAGTGGGTGAGCGAGCATACGGACGATATGATCGATGAGATTATCGACGCTATCGATTCGGATACGGTAATGATACTTATAAACGCGCTTGTTTTCGACGCTCTGTGGAGCAATCAGTACGAGAATTTTCAATGCGAGAAAGGAGTCTTTACAGATTACGACAATAGCAAGAGTGACGCCATTTTTATGAAAAGCAAAGAAACGCTCATAGCGACAAAGAATGCGATCGGCTTCCGCAAAGATTATGAAGGAAGCTATGCTTTCGTTGCAATGCTGCCGGACGGCGACGTTTTCGATTATGTTGCTTCACTCACGGGTGATGAGCTCGGACAGATACTTTCCGGAAAGAAAAACGATTATAACTATCGTGCGAAAGCATATCTTCCCAAGTTTGAATACGATTATGAACTCAGTCTTTACGATGCGCTCGTGTCAATGGGACTGAAAAAAGCTTTCTCTCCCGTCGAAGCCGACTTTTCGGGCATAGGCGATTGCGCGGACAACATCTATATCGGAGAAGTACTTCACAAAACGCACATTGAGGTAACGCAGTCCGGCACAAGAGCGGCAGCCGTAACGGCGGTGGTGACAGAAACTAGCGGCGTAGAGATGCCTAAAATAAAAACAGTGAAGCTTGACAGGCCGTTTGTATATTTTATAGTCGATACAAATACAAATCTTCCGATGTTCATGGGAGTTGTTACGGAGATAAAATAAGGAGGAGCTATGAGAAAGAGGATAGCTGCAATGATAGCCGCAATAATCATGGTCGCACTTACGGTTGTACTTTGCTCGTGCGAGTCAAAAAGCGCGAAGCTTATCCCCGTTAACGAATATGACAATCCGAAAATGGATCAGGTCGTTGCGTCCGAAATTAAGACAGCATACTTCAAAAAGCTTTCGGACGGGAATCTGACAGACAAGAGACTGCTGCCGAAATCGGCGGAAGATGTGTATATAAGACATTACACAGACCTCAGCCAATGTAAGGCGGTATATATGGGGTGCAACGGACTTGTGTTCACCTGCGGACTGAGAACTCTGGAGATTGACGGATATGTGTTTCAATTCTCAAACGAAGTTTACTTTTATAAGGACGGGAAAATTTATTCGCCGAACGAAGCGTATGATGCGGGACTTATCACAAAGGACGAGGCTTTTGAAACAGCCACTTTTCCCGCTTCGGCCGCGCACAGACTTGATGATCCGAGAATAGATCAGGTCGTTGCGGCTGAAATAAAGAAAGCATACTTCAAAAAACTTTCGGACGAGAATCTGACAGAAAAAGGATCGGCATATTCGCCGCAGTCTCCGAGCGATCTGTTTATAATGTGCTATTATGGCAATTTCAGCGGATGTGAAGCCGTGATGATCGGCGGCGACGGAATCTATTATACCGAAGCGTATCGTCCTGTTTATGTGGCGGGGTATGAAATCGTGTTCCCGAGCGGGCAGCCGCTTTATATGTATAAGGACGGGAAGTTCTATCTTGTCAAGGAGGCGTATGACGCCGGTGTCATTACAAAAAACGATGTTTGCGAGTTGGCTGAAATTTTTGCCCTTCTTACTGAAAACGACTGAAACCGAATGAATTTATAATTTTGAAAAAACGCGTTTTCGCCTTGCGGCGAAGACGCGTTTTTCGGTTGGACGAATAAATATCGATAAAAATACGCATTTTATGTATTGAATGCGACTGCGGTTTTCTGCACTTGATGTAAAACACAGAAAAAAATTTGCATTTTTTGCACAAACACATTAAAAAATTTTATTTTAAACTCCGTTTTTTTGAATAAAAATGCTCGCACATGAAATTATTTCATTGAAAACATTGACAAACAAACGGTGATTTGATAAAATATATAAAATATTATTCATAGTTTTGAAACATAAATCGGTGAATGATATACCGCCGTCGGCTTAAACCAACCAAAAGCTTTTTCGGCGGTAGGTTGCCTTTTCCAAAAGAAAAGGTAAAATAAATATTATGAAAAGGAGAAAAACAAAATGAAACTCACAAAGGTTCTGGCTCTTGCTCTCGCACTTTGCATGGTCGTTCTCGCGCTGGCTTCCTGTAAGAAGACTCCCGTTGAACCGAAAGTTGACCTTGCAGACCCTTATGCAGGCAAGACACATCAGGAAGTTTCCGACGCGCTCTATGCACAGGTGCTCGGAGAATTCAACGAATACTATCAGGCAGCTCTGAAAGCTGACAGCATATCCGAAAGATTTGCTCTCATGGCTATCGCGGAAGCTAAGCTTCTCGGTCAGGGCGTAATGCTCCCCTCATCTTCAAAGGGCGGTAACTACGCTATATCCAGAGTTGCTCCTTATACGATCACATCCGTGCTTTGGGGCAACGACTCCGACAGATTCCATCAGGCTGTCATCGTTAAGGGCGATCCGCTCACACCCGCTGTTCGCGATGAGATGAAGGCTAAATGGGCAGAGCTCAAGGGCACAGGCACATATGAAGCTTGGGCAAAGAGCTACCTTACAGGTAAAGGCTACGAGCTCAACGACGTATATACTCTCGGATACACATCCGATCCTACGACATGGGACGCACTTGCAACATCGCAGGCTGCTGACGCCGAAGCTATCGTAAACACTTACGACGGACTTCTTGAGTACGACGTTGAAAACGTTCAGAGACCCGCACTTGCTGAGTCTTATGAAGTTTCCGAAGACGGCCTCACATACACATTCCACATCCGTAAGGGCGTTAAATGGGTTGACTATCAGGGCAACGTTATCGAAGACGTTACAGCTCACAGCTTTGTAAAAGGCATGCAGCACATGATGGACGCTAAGGAAGGTCTTGAATTCCTCGTTGACGGCAAGATCAAAAACGCTTCTCAGTACATGAACAGCGAAATCACAGATTTCTCTGAGGTAGGCGTTAAGGCTACAGACGACTATACTCTTGTATACACTCTCGAAGCTCCCTGCTCATTCTTCACAACAATGCTCGGATACGGTTGCTTCGCTCCTATCAGCGAAAAGTACTTCCGTGCAAAGGGCGGCGCTTTCGGTATGGAAGAATATGCTGCAGCAAAAGAGAAGGACACATACACATACGGCACTTCTTTTGAAAACATTGCTTACTGCGGACCGTACCTCGTAACATCCGCAACAGAGAAGAACTCCGTCGTATTCGACCTCAACCCCACATATTGGAACAAAGACAACGTAAACCTCAAGAAGATCGTTTGGAGATTCATCGACGGTCAGGATCCTACAGAAGCCTACACGCTTATGAAGGACGGCACATTTGCAGGCGCAGGTCTCAACACTCAGTCTATTGCAAAGGCTAAAGAAGACGGTCTCTTTGACAAATATTCTTACATTTCCAGTACGGACGCAACGGCTTACCCGATGTTCCTCAACCTTTATCGTGCCGCATATGCAAACTTCAACGACGCAACAATTGCAGTTTCCGAAATGAACGATACAGATAAGATCAGAACAAACCTTGCAATGGAAAACAGGAACTTCCGTCTTGCAGTTGTTACGGGTCTTGACCGTAGTGTATACAATGCTACAACTCAGGGTGATGATCTTAAGCTCACAAACCTTGTTAACTCCTATGTTCCCGGCACGTTCGTATCTATCGACGAGGACGTAACCGTTAAGATCGGCGGCAAGGACACAACATTCAAGGCAGGCACATATTACGGTGCTATTCTTCAGGCTGCTCTTGATGCAGACGGCGTTAAGGTTAAAGTTTGGGATCCTACAGCTGATGAAGGCGTAGGTTCATCCGCAGGCTTTGACGGTTGGTACAATGCTGCATACGCTCGTGAAAACCTCAAGAAGGCTGTTGAAGAACTCAAGGCTAAGGGCGTTGAAATCACAAAGGAAAATCCGATCATCCTTGAACTTCCTTACTATGATGTAAACCAGACTTACTCCAACAGAGCAAACGCTCTCAAGCAGTCCGTCGAGTCTTCTCTTGAAGGACTTGTTGAAATCAGACTTATCAAGTGCGGCGGTTCAAACGCTCTTAACTGGTACTACGCAGGCTATTATCCCTCCACGGGTGACGGCATGAACTATAATATCATGGATAACTCCGGTTGGAGTCCTGACTACGGCGATCCTTCCTCTTATCTTGATACAATGCTCCCGGACGGCGACGGCTACATGACGAAGAGCATCGGTCTTTATTGATTTTTTGCCTTAATAAAAATTAAATAAATAACTGTATAATAAGGGGGCGGCGATTTTTCCTGTCCCCTTATTATGCATATAATGAGAGATACGGCTTATGACAAAATACTTACTGAAACGGTTGCTTCACGGGCTTGTTTCCGTAGTGATCGTCGTCGCGATCGTAATGCTCCTGGTATATACGCTTATGGATCGCGAACTTATATTTGCCAATGACGGCACGTTCACAAAAAGAGTAAATAACGACCGAGAAATCTACAAGTATTCCCAATGGGAAAAATTCGGCTATCTTGACTATATAACATATAACGAATATCTTACCTCGCTTGTGAAGTCAGGCGAAATAACCGAAGAAATATGCGCTGAGGCTGCCAACATTGCAACCAAAGAAAACGAAGACAATCCGACGGCAAAAAAATATGCGGCAAAATTCAAAGAATATTATGAATCAAAGGGATATACTGCCGTTCGTCTTGACGCTGTAATGGTATCATCCAAAAAGGTTGCCAGTGGGGGAAAACAGCAGCTTTTCGTATACAAAAATACCCCTATGATAAAAAGAATGATTTCCTTCTTCGGAAGGGTAGTGTCCGTTGATAACATTCACTACGTTGAAGACGATATAGAGAACAGGGGACTTACCTTTACGTTTTATGATCCCGTCTACAACACTCAGCCCGGAACCGGAGAGGTGGCAAAAAACAAGTTCTCTCCTGCAATAATAGGCAACGGCACGAAATATAAATATCTCGTTTACTTCGACAATAAATTCCCGTTTGTTCATCAGAATCTTATAACGATAAATCTCGGCGTTTCGATATCGGTAAACCGTAACGTTGACGTTTTCCAGACGATGACACAATCTCAGGGTGCTTATATAAAATCAGAAACGGTTTATCCGACAGGACTTGTTGAGGACAGCGCATATGATCTTCATTCGGCAACATATGCTTATGCCGGTGCAAGAGACACGGCTGAAATCTACTCCGACCGCTATGTTGACGATTACATCAACACAAACGCGGTAAAGAACAATCATTCAAAACTCGGATATTCGTTCATAATCGGCATAATATCGGTTATAATGTCTTACTTCCTTGCAGTGCCGCTCGGCATACTTATGGCAAGAAAGAAGGACAAGCTTGTAGATAAGATAGGCACGCTTTATATCGTGTTTATCATAGCGGTTCCGTCGCTTGCATACATTTTTATGTTCAAGGCGATAGGCGGAAAACTCGGTCTTCCCACGTCTTTCCTTATGGAAAGCGAAACGAAGATGATGTATATCCTTCCCATAGTATCGCTTGCACTTCCGTCCATAGCAGGACTTATGAAGTGGCTACGTCGTTACATGGTAGACCAGATGAACTCGGACTATGTAAAATTTGCGCGTTCGGGCGGACTTTCGGAAGGGGAGATATTCTCCGGTCATATTCTTAAAAACGCGGCTATACCGATAATTCACGGTATTCCGGCAAGCGTTTTCGGAGCGCTTTCCGGCGCTATTATCACGGAACGTGTTTACCTCGTTCCCGGTGCCGGCAACCTTCTTACTACGGCGATAAACACTTACGATAACGGCGTTATAGTAGGACTTACATTGTTCTATTCAACGCTTTCGATACTTTCAATAATTTTCGGTGATATTCTTATGGCATTGGTGGATCCGAGAATTTCATTCTCAAGTAAAGCGAGGTGACAGATATGGATAAAGGCAAACTTATCTCTCTTGATGAGTTCGGCATGAGCGAGGAAGAACTCTTTTCTCGCGTTGACAACAGCGAAGCAGAAGCCGAAAAAATAACGGCTCCGCGTTATTCATACTGGCGCTCGGTTATGAGAGTTTTCTTCAAGAAGAGAATAAACATTATAATTCTTGCCATACTTGCGGTTCTTGTAATATTTGCTTACGTTTATCCGATGTTCTCTGGTTACGACAAATATGCAAACCTTATGCTTGAAGGCGCGAAGCACCTTACGCCCAAAGCGGCAATAGCAAAGCATGGCTTCAGTATACATTGGATATTCGGTGCAGGCGCAGTGGGACAGTCCACATTCGACGCACTCTGGAGCGGCGCAAGAATATCGCTTTCGCTTGCATTTGTATGCGCAGCCATAAATATGACGATAGGCGTTATAATAGGCGCTGTATGGGGACTTTCCAAACGTGTTGACGTTATTATGACAGAGGTCTACAATATTATCGGAAACGTTCCGTATATTCTTCTTATTTCGGTACTTGTAATGATACTTTCCGCAAGTTTTTGGGCAATGGTATTTGCTCTTACCGTAACGGGATGGCTTGGCATTGCGTACTTTATTCGTACACAGGTAATCATTATACGCGACAGGGAATACAACCTCGCGTCCAAATGCCTCGGAACGTCAACTTTCCGTATAGCAATGAAAAACATCCTGCCTTTCATGGTATCGGTAATAGTTACTCTTGCCGCAACGGAAATTCCTTCGTATATTTCATACGAAGTTTTCCTTTCCTACATCGGACTTTCAATGTCCGATATGTCGCTCGGTAAGCTTATTTATGAAGCCGAAGGCTCAATGCTCACGCCCGGATTTGAGTTTGAATTCTGGTGTCCCGTTGCTGTGGCTTCCATTATTACGGTCGTGCTGTATGTTGTCGGACAGAACTTAGGCGATGCGTCCGACCCCAGAACGCATACCTGATCTTATACGGAGGCAGACAGAATGGAAAATAACAAAGTTTTATTATCCGTAAAGGATCTTGTTGTAAAATTCCGCGTGCGCGGAAGAATACTCACCGCTATACGCGGTATATCGCTTGACATTTATGAAAACGAATCGATAGCGATCGTGGGTGAATCCGGTTCAGGTAAATCGGTATTTACAAAAACGTTTGCCGGAATGCTTGATGAAAACGGTTTTATAGACAACGGAAGTATTGTTTTCAGCGATGAAGAGCTTGCCGATACATGTGTTAAAAAAGGTGCGGTTGATCGCTCGCTTGTTTCTTCAATAAGAAAAAAGCTTGATCTTTATTCAAAGCTTGAGGCCGGTTCGGAGACATATAAGGAGATACTTTCGCTCAAATCGGAAAAGAGAAGCAAGCTGGGCATAAGCGGCGAAGAGCTTGAAGCCATAGATGACAAGATCTCCGACATTATGTTCAAGAGAACAGAAGATTTCAACTTAAAACAGACAATAGACCCTTCAAAGGAAAAAGACAGAATAAAAGAAGTTTCAAAGCGAATTGCCGAATACGACGCAGAGATAAAAAATCTCAGACACAAAAAAGAAGAGATAGTAAAAGCTCATCGCGCAGAGGCGAAAGCCGATATTGAATATCTGCACGCATATGATGAAAAAATGCTTTCTCTCAATGCAAAATATGCAAAAGAGATATCCGGCGATATTTCGGAGAAGCAGAAGCAGAGAAACGAAGTGCTTGCAAAGGAAGTATATCTTTCTGTGGGGCGCTACGGTATATTCAAGCGCATAAGCCTTATAAGATCTCTTGAAAAAAGCCTGAAAAAAGCTATGCAAATGGGTGTTGACCTCGACTCGGAGGATGTAAAAAACTCTGTGTTCGACTCCACGGTTTTCAGAGTAAGATATCTTGACGAAACGGAAGATAAGCTTCATGGAACGTGTATTATAAACCTTGCAAACGTCCGCTATTCGCAGGACTGGGGACAGATACGCGGCAAGAAGATAGCGACTGTTTTCCAGGACCCTATGACATCGCTCAACCCTATTATAACCATAGGCAAGCAGATAACCTCCATAATCATAAAGCATCAGAAATGCTCGGAGATTGAAGCGAGAGCGAGAGCGCTCACGCTTATGAAAAAGGTAGGAATACCGAATGCAGAAAACCGTTTCGATGATTATCCCTTCCAGTATTCCGGAGGTATGAGACAGAGAATAGTTATAGCGATAGCGCTTTCGTGCCAGCCGAAGATTCTTATCTGCGACGAGCCTACCACCGCGCTTGACGTTACTATTCAGGCTCAGATATTGCAGCTCCTGAAGGACCTTCAGAAAGAGTTCAAATATACAATTGTATTTATCACGCACGATCTTGGCGTTGTCGCCAACATTGCGGACAGAGTTGCCGTGCTTTACGCCGGTGAAATAGTTGAAATAGGAAAGGTAGAGGAAATATTCTACGATCCGCGTCATCCTTACACATGGGCGCTTCTTTCCTCGCTTCCGCAACTCGCGCAGAAAAATACAAAGCTTTATTCAATCACGGGAACGCCTCCGTCTCTTTACAATCGTATAATAGGCGACCCGTTTGCTCCGAGAAATCCGTATTGCCTTAAAGTAGATACACTCAAGGAGCCGCCAATGTTCCGCGTTACGGATACACACTATGCAAAGACATGGCTGTTGGATCCGAGAGCGCCTAAGGTTGAAAAACCTGAAATTATTCAGAACATCCACGAAAAACTGATAAACGCATTCAACATATAGGAGAGGCAGGCCATGAAAAAAGAAAAAAACAACATTGGGCAAAAAGTAAATCACCTGCCTGAGCATGGACCGCTTAACAGCGAAGGAAAGGAAATATTGCTTTCGCTGCGTAATGTGGATATCACTTTCGGCAAAGGAGATAATGCCGTAGAAGCGGTAAAAAATGCGTCGTTTGACATTCTCAAGGGCGAAACCTTTTCGCTTGTCGGCGAATCGGGATCAGGAAAAACAACGATAGGTCGCGCGGTTATACGAGTAAATCCCTGCGCCGCAGGCGAGATCGACTACAAGGGAGTTCGTATCTCCGGAAAAATTCCTTATTCGCTTGACCGTGAGGTAATACGCAACATTCAGATGGTATTTCAGGATCCGGCGGCTTCGCTCAACGAGCGTGCAACGGTGGATTATATCATCTCTGAAGGACTTTATAACTTCCACCTCTTTGAAAATGAGGCGGACAGAGTTAATAAAGTTGAAAACATGATAAAAGAAGTCGGACTTCTTCCCGAGCATCTTACAAGATATCCGCACGAGTTCTCAGGCGGTCAGCGTCAGAGAATAGGGCTTGCAAGAGCAATGGTAATGGAACCCGAGCTTGTTGTAGCGGACGAGCCTATCTCAGCGCTTGACGTGTCGATTCGTGCACAAGTGCTTAACCTTCTTAAAAAATTCCAGAAGGAAAGAGGTACAACGTATCTGTTCATAGCGCACGACCTTTCGATAGTACGGTTCATTTCAGATCATATCGGCGTTATATATAAGGGCGATATCGTTGAAATAGCGTCTGCGGAAGAGCTTTTCAACTATCCGCTCCATCCGTATACGCGCTCACTTATATCGGCTATACCGATACCCGATCCAGAGCTTGAGAAGAACAAGGTGCTCTTTACTTATGATCCTTCCGTTCACGATTACAGCGAGGACAAGCCGGAGATGACTTGCATCGGTCACGACCACTATATCTTCGGAAATAAGAAGGAGATCGAGGAATACAAGACGATAAGAGAAAAAGGCGAGCCGATAAAGTCGATCACGATAGTTCCCGGCGGAAGCGCAAAGCAGAGCGAATCAAAGCAGGAAAGTGAAGACGTGCTTTCGGGTAGCAACTACATTCTTGAAACTCCTCTCCACGACACGGGTAACATTTGGTATTCGGTGGGAGGCTTCTTCCTTCCGATAACAGGATTGATAGTCGGGGCGATATTCAAACGTCACAAGCATATACGAAACTTCAAGGCTTGCAAAAAAGGATCGATAATAGGCCTTCTGCTTCGCGCGGGACTTCTTGTTCTGTTCCTTATTTGCTTGCTTCTTGCACTTCTGTAACGGCGGTAAAATAATATGGGCAGAGGATTTTTCGGCGGAGAAAAAAGAACTCCGAACGTAAAGCCTGTTGAAAAAATAGAGCTTTCGGAAAAGAACCCTACACCAAGAATAATAGCCATTGTCGCACTTATTTTAATTGCGGCAATGGCTTTTGCCTATGGAGCGAACAAGCTTATTTCGGGAGAGAGCGGATGGCGGGATGTCGAAGTCAGAAGCGAAAAAGGATACACCTGCGCGGACGATTTCCGATTTGTTTATAACATTGGTGTAAGCGGAGTTTCGGCAAATACAGAGTATAAAAAGCTTTCATCGCTTTATACAAGTGCTATGGAAGAAATATATTATGCGCTTGACGAAAAGAGCGTGCATGACGGAGCGAAAAATCTTGCGTATGTAAATCAGCATCCGAATGAAGAAACGGAGATAGATCCGCTTCTGTATAAGGCGCTTGAAAGTTTTTCGGAAGACAGGAAAAAGCTTCTTTATCTTGCTCCGATATATTACGATTATGCCGATTTGCTTGACAGCGAAAGCGACGAAGAGGCAAGGGAATACGATCCTTACGAAAATGACAGTGTAAAAGAGTATTTTGCGGAAGTTTCTGCATTTATAAATTCGGGCACCGACATAAAGCTTGAACTTTTGGGTGACAACAAGGTACTTCTTTCCGTTTCGGATGAATACAAGGCTTTTGCGACCGAATACGGAATACAGCGCTATCTTGATTTTTATTGGCTGAAGAACGCTGTTATAATCGACCATATTGCTGACGAGATGATATCTGCAGGTTTTACTCGCGGATATATAACAAGCTATGACGGTTATACGAGATTTTTTGGCAACGAGGCGCTCTCGGCGGATATTGTTGTAAGAGAAAACAGTAAACTCACGGTTGCGGCAACACTTAACACAAAGAGTAAAATGTCGGTCGTATATCTGCGCAATTATATTATGTATGAAGGCGAAAAGTACAATTGCTACACATACGAAAACGGTGCTTCCAGAACACGTTATATAAGCGCGGCGGACGGTCTTTGCAGGTGCGCTGCCGACATGCTTGTTCTTTATTCGGAGAACAATTCGTGCTTTGATATTGCGCTTTCCGCGTCGGAAATTTTCATAGCGGATGAACTTGATGAGACCTCTCTCAAAACACTCGAAAATATTAACACGATATTCCATATCGGAGGAAAAGAACTTTTTACAAGCGGAAATACAGATGACATATCCCTTGCGGGCAATGGATTTACACTCAATAAAATCAAATAAAAAAATAAACGCCGCAGCACATATTCTGTGTTGCGGCGTTTTATAACGCAAATAGAAAAGAGAATTTAATACAAATATATAAAATTAAAAACCGAGATGACACAAGAATAATCAGAAACGGTGTGTTTTTGACTTTCGAAGCTCGCGATACAATGGCAAATAAATTTCCTGATCGCGTATAGGGCAGCCGACGGTCATTTCAGCGCAAAGAAGCTCGGAGCATTTTCCGCATGCGATGCATGAGGTTTTAAGCTCGGTTTTTCCGGAAATAAAATTGCTTGCAAAATCTGTGGCAGCGAGAGCCGCGCGACCGAACCCGACCATATCGCTTTTTCCCAAAGCGATAACTTCCGCCGCGACATACGGCGCAAGATTTTTCAGGTAACTCATTCCGGATGCAATGACGCACAGTCCGGGTGCGGCTTTTTTTATTTCAGCCGCCCCGCAGATAAGTCTTTCAAGACTTTTCAGCGGATGTTCGGGAGGCTTTTCCTCCGAGATGTTTGATGGAAAGCAAAGGTTGCTGATCTTGTAAGGCGAACCTGACGTTACGCTTGCTACGGAAAGTCCTTTTTCATAGAGCGATAAAACAGCTTCCGCGTCTTTTTCGGTGTTTCCCGAAAGGCCGTACCGACAGGAGATTACAGCGTTATGAGGAGCGATATCGATTATCGAATCAAAAACGCTGCCCGCATCGGGTGAAGTGCAGAGAATATCGCCGTGACAAAGCTTGATATCAACGCCGTCAAAGCCTGCCTCAAAAGCGAGCTTGACAGCGGCGGAAAACCTTTCCGTAAGTGTTTTCGAATTTATCTTTCCCGCCGACAGCTGAATTATCAAAGGAGCGGAAGACACAGCCCTCATCTTGCTTATCAGTATTTTATACTTGTGTATATTATTGCGCGTGATAAGAAGCTGACGGCCGCTTTGGCGACAGTCTTTATCAAGCGCAGCGGTGCCGCAATATATAAGTCCTGCGCCAGACGATGCAAAACGAAGCCACCGCCTTTCCGAGAGGAAAGACGGTGAGCCGTCGTCGCAACAATCAAGACACTCCATAGGATTTACGGCAATTGAATTTGAAAGAGTGAGATAAACTCCGTTTTTGAGCCGCAACTGCGGCTTTGCCGAAAGCGGAGCAACATCCTCGCGCACGGGAATGTTTATCCCGTTTCTTCGGCAGATGTAGGAAAGCTCTTTTATCGTGCCGAAGTTATAGGAATACTCGGTCTTTTTTTCGTATGCGTACATAAGGTGCGCAGATTATTTGAGGATTATAAAATCTGGAAGCCCGTTTTTGTAAGTGCATTCAGCTTCGCCCATTATAAGCGGAGCGATATATCTTACACATTCTTCAGTCACGCCGTTTCCGCGCTCGGTGATAAATTTTCTCGGAACGCTTCTGACAGCGTTGGCAACGGAAGCAATATCGCAAAGTCCGGCTTCGCACTTGTAGGGATCTGACGATGTGCGTACAAAGCATGCCATTTTTCCCGTTTCGCCGTTTACCGCATAATTTGCTGCGGCTTTGCCTACCATAACGGATTCATCGATATCGGTTTTCGAGCGTATGTGAGCCGCGCATCTTTGCGGCAGATTAAGCTCAACGGAGCGGACTTTGCATCCGAACTTCTCTTTTACGGCAAGCTCAAGCGCCTTGCCTGTGCCGGAAAGATACTTATGACCGAAAACGTCGACTGCGCCGCTCTGAGTGCCTTCACCGACGTAGGTTCCGTCCGCCGTGCGTGCGCCTTCCGAAACCGCAACGACAACGTTCGGATGCTTTTCAAACGCTGCGGCAATATCCTCGTAGAACTTTTCATAATCAAAAGGAACTTCGGGGAGATATACAAGATCCGGAGCGATGCCCGAAAGAGAGGGAAGAGCCGCTGCGGCGGTGAGCCATCCTGCGTCGCGTCCCATTATTTCTATTATTGTAACGGCTTTTACCGTGTAAACAGCCGTGTCGAGAAGAATTTCCTGCGTTACGGCTGCGATGTATTTCGCAGCGGAACCGAAGCCGGGCGTGTGGTCGGTGCCGGCAAGGTCGTTGTCTATTGTTTTCGGTACGCCCATAACGCGCATATCAAATCCAACCGAGGCACAGTAGCGTGAGAGCTTTGCAACGGTGTCCATCGAATCGTTTCCGCCGATGTAGAAGAAATAGCGGATATCGTATTTTTTGAAAATCTCAACGAGCTTTTCGAACGTTGCGGGATCGTCTTCGGGCTTGGGGAGCTTCTTCCTGCACGAGCCGAGAGCGGCGGCAGGAGTCTGTTCGAGAAGCCTGAGAGAGGCTTCGTCCGGAAGTTTTTCTCCGAGATCGCAGAAGCGCTCGGCAAGAACGCCTTCGATACCGTTTATTGCACCGTATATTTTTCCTATGCAGTCTGCGTCTTTGCAGCCGCGAACAACGCCGGAAAGTGTAGCGTTTATAGCGGCGGTAGGACCGCCGGACTGACCTATTACAGCGTTACCGTAGAGTTTATTCATAACAGTTTTGTCCTTTCGTTAAAACAAAAATTTACAGAATAAGTATACCACGCAAAAAGGTGTTTTTCAACACTTTTTGTTACTTTACGCAAAAAAATAAAATCAAAACAAAAAATCGGAAATCCACAGCGGTAATGCGGAATTTCCGATTTTATACTTACGTATTAAAAGTCTGTCTGTATCTGTGCGAGAGCCGACGGTGAGATTTTTTTCGTAAACGTTTCGCCTTTCGGTACGCCGCGAAAGATATTGCTCATTATGCGCATTTTTCCGCCTTCGGTCGGATTTTCTATCCGCCATGCAAAGATATGGCTTCCGACCGGATCGGGATATATTTCGGAGTTTCTTATCTTGCCATCGTGCTGTGATGAAAATCCGAGTCCCGCTCCGTCGCAGACGTTAAACTCGAACGAAACGTTTTTGCCTATTTTGTCGCGTATCTCGTACGCCGCCAAGCCGTAGTTATACATTGTGTTGCTCCTGAAAACGATATTTTCAAAGTCGCCGCAATCTCCTCCGCCCTGAGTTGTAAAACAGGAGTCGTATATCTCAAGAAATTCACAGTTTTCGACTTTGCAGTTTTCGGCGCCGTTCCAGAATTCAACGGCGTTTCCGCAGCGTATTCTCCTTTCTTCGTTCCATACGCATCCGCCGATGAAATCAAAGCGGCAGTCGGAGATTTCAATGCCGGACGGTTTTGTCTGCGCGTAGCCGTGAAGTCCCGAACAGAGAAAATGCAGTCCGTCGAAGCGAACATAGCTCTTTCCCGAAGCAAGACAACGGTTTCCGAAAAGCGCGATCTCTATATCGCCGAACACCTCGGACGGATTTCCGTCGGAATACAGATAAAGCTCCGCACCTTGAGGGACATCTTTCTGACATCCGTATGCCGAAAACCACCACTTTCCGCTTTCGTTAAGGTCGTTTTTGTTCCATACGAGCGTACCGAAGCTTTTTCCGAACCCGAAAATGATGTTTCCCGGTTCGCTCGGAAGCGGTATTCTCAGACGGTAGATATTCTTTTTGGTTTCTTCCCAAAGCCATTTACCGGAGCAGTTCTTTGAGCCGAAGAATTTCGGTGCGGGACCTTCCCCGTAGGTTTTGAATGTTATCGGCTTGTCCTTTTCTCCGCTCGGGGAGAAAATGCCGCAGTGATATTCGCTTCCGCGACGAAAGTATACGGTATCGCCCGGCAAAAGTGAAATGCCTGTGTGCGACGGAAGGGGAGAGGATGGGCTTTTGCCGTCGTTTTCGTCAATACCGGTGAGTGAATCGATATAATAATCAGCCATTCGAAAGGCTCCTTTTTCTGCGATTTTCTAAATTGTATCACTTGCGGGGAGTTGTGTCAAGCGCACGGGCAGGTGCGCATGAATATATTTTCCGAAACCTATTGACATATAAATCATAAACAGCTATAATTTGATGTAGAACAGATGATATAAATCCTTTGACGAAATTTTAATGAAAGGAATCATATGGAGAACATTATAGAAATAAATCATCTCAACAAATCGTTCGGTGACGTGAAAGCGGTAAACGATCTTTCGTTTCGTGTAAAAACGGGCGAGCTTTTTGCGTTTCTTGGTGTGAACGGCGCTGGAAAATCTACAACGATATCAATTATGTGCGGTCAGCTTGCAAAGGACAGCGGCGAGGTTTGCATCTGCGGCAAAAGCGTTGACGGCGATATGAAAAATATAAGCGGAAGACTCGGAGTTGTGTTTCAGAATTCGGCGCTCGACAAGGCGCTTTCGGTGAAAGATAATCTTCGGAGTCGAGCGGCTCTTTACGGTATAACGGGGAAAGATTTCAGAGAAAGACTTTGCGAGCTTGCAAAGCTGCTCGATTTTGAAAATCTTCTCACAAGAACGGTGGGCAAGCTTTCGGGCGGTCAGCGCAGAAGGATTGACATCGCCCGCGCGCTTATTCACCGTCCGGAAATACTTATTCTTGACGAGCCGACGACGGGACTTGATCCGCAGACGAGAAAGCTTCTGTGGGACGTTGTCCGTGAACTTCGTAAAACGGAGAATATGACGGTGTTTCTTACGACTCACTATATGGAAGAGGCGGCGGATGCCGACTACGTTATAATTCTTGACAGCGGAAAGATCGCCGCAGAGGGAACGCCGCTTACGCTGAAAAATACATATACGGGCGACTTTATAACGCTTTACAATCCTACGGAAGAAGCGCTTGAAATGCTCGGGCTTCCGTATGAAAAGATCCGCGACGCGGTACGCATATCGGTTCGCGACACGGCGGAGGCAACGAGACTTATTACAAAGCATCCGGATATATTCACTGACTATGAAATAACGAAGGGAAAAATGGATGACGTTTTTCTTGCCGTTACAGGCAAAAAGCTGACGGGAGGTGTTGAAAAATGACGGGACTCTGGAACTTGACAAGAAGAAATGTAAAACTGTTTTTTAAAGACAAAGGCACGTTTATTTCGTCGCTCATAACGCCGATCATTTTGCTTGTGCTTTACGCAACGTTCCTTGCAAAGGTTTATAAGGACAGCTTTATGTCGGCTGTCGCCGGAATGAACATAGATGTTACTGTTATAAACGGCACCGTAGGAGCGCAGCTTGTGTCGTCGCTTCTGGCGGTGAGCTGTGTTACGGTTGCGTTCTGTTCAAACCTGCTTATGATACAGGATAAAACGTCGGGCGCGAGAGCGGACATAACCGTTTCGCCCGTAAAACGCTCAACAATTGCAATAAGCTATTTTCTTGCTTCGGCGTTCGCAACGCTCATTATCAGCTTTACAGCGCTTGGAGTAAGCTTGCTGTATTTGCTTAAAACAGGCTGGTATATGTCGCTTTCGGATGTGCTTCTGATCATGCTTGACGTATTTTTGCTTACCATTTTCGGTACGGCGCTTTCATCCTGTATAAACTTCCCGCTTTCGACAAACGGTCAGGCGTCGGCTGTGGGAACGATAGTAAGCTCGGGATACGGCTTTATATGCGGCGCATATATGCCGCTTTCAAACTTTTCGGGAGGGCTTCAGAAAGTCATATCGTTTCTTCCCGGAACTTACGGGACGAGCCTGCTCCGCAACCACGCTTTGCGCGGAGTTTATGCCGAAATGGCGGATATCGGATTCCCGCCCGAAATTGTCGAAAGCATAAAGGACTCTATCGATTGTAACATCTATTTCTTCGGGACGAAGGTCGGGCAGGGAACGATGTATATCATTCTCACATGTTCGATAGTCGTGTTTGTGGGAATTTATATACTTATGAACGTTCTGTCAAAGGCAAAAAAGCATAAATGAGAAAAAACATTCCCCGTGCAAAGCGGTTTTGCACGGGGAATGTTTTTTAAAACGATAAAAAATTCAAAAAAACAAGAACAAAAGTTTGCATTTTGAATAAAAGTGTGGTATAATAAGCAGAAAAGAAAATAAAGTTTTTACAAGGAGGATATTTTTTATGGAAAAGCTGACCGAACGCGAACGCCGCGTGTACGATTATATCTGCTCCACAATAGAGAAAAACGGGTATTCGCCGTCGGTGCGCGATATCAAAACGGCACTGGGAATAAAGAGTACGGCTACCGTTCATTCGTATCTCGAACGCCTTGAAAAGAAGGATTATATCCGCAAAGAACAAGGAAAGAGCAGAACGCTGCGTCTTGGCGGTGATTCCGATAAAACCGCCTCGTCAAATATAAGCGTTCCGATACTCGGTCAGGTTGCGGCAGGGCTTCCCATACTTGCTGAGGAAAACTTTGACGGATTTATCGATTTCTGTCCTCCGAGAGGAGTGGGAGCCCGTAACGAACTTTTTGCCCTTGCGGTGAAAGGCGAAAGTATGATAGAAGCCGGAATTATGGACGGCGACTATGTCATAGTCAGCCGCACGAGCTACGTTGAAGACGGCGATATCGCTGTTGTACTTATAGGTGATGAAGCGACTGTCAAGACGTTCTACAAGGAAAACGGGATATTCAGACTTCAGCCCGAAAACAAAACAATGAAGCCTATAATAGCGAAAGAGGTATATATTCTCGGAAAGGTAATTGCAAACGTACGTTATTATGAGTGAGCTGAAAAACAAATTTTATGCTTCCACAGGCACGATTGTGGGCAGAGCAAATAATTTTGATTACAACGTTATAATCGACCATGCAAAAGATATCCGTGCAGACGGAATTGAGTTTATGATGCTGAGCGTCTGGTACAACAGGATAGACGAAATAGCTGAGGCTCTTAAGAAAGCGGGAATTTATACTCCCGTTATACATTTTGACAAATACATAGGTGTTATGCTTGCCGACGGCGACGAAAAAACGAATGTCGAAGCCATGAAACTTTTCCGCGAGAACGCAAGGCTTGCAAAGCTTATCGGAGCGGGCAAGGCGGTGTTTCATCTTTGGGGCGGGCAGAAATCCGACAGCACCGTAGACGGTGCAATAGAGCTTCTTCCTCAGATGCGCGATATATGCGAAGAAGCGGGAACGGAGTTGCTTATAGAAAATATTCCGTGCGAGTATAACGATCCGCTTTCGATATGGGAGAAAATATATTCGAGAATTCCCGATATGGGATTTATCTTCGACACACGCTTCGGAAAATTCCACGATCAGTATATGGATATCTTTGCAAGTCCGGTGTGGAAAAACGTAAAGCATATGCACGCAAGTTCTTACAACGGCAAGAAAAACGAGTTGGGGCTTATACGTCCCATTCTTCAGCCGGGAGAAGGACAAGTGGATTTTGACCATATCATATCAAATATGCCGCATTACGAGGGTAGCGTAACGCTTGAATCGCCCGTGCTTTCGGACGACGGCAGCGTTGATACAGCGACGCTAAACCGTTCGCTTGACTATCTGCGTGAGAAATTCGAGCTTTACCGTCCCGACGTTAAGAATGTTTGAATAAAGTGCAAACAATTGGCTTCTGCGGTTGATTTGGCGCGCTTTGCATGATAAATTGAAATAAATAAACAGCGAAAGAGATAAAAATGAAAAAAACAGTTTGCTTTATTGTGGTTCTTTCAGTGCTTGCTCTGGTTTTATGCGGTTGCGGATTCAATTATGACAAAGAGGATCTTTCAAAATACGTCGAGCTTGCTGATTATAAAAATTTCACATATGCCGACTTTGAAAAGAGATATGAAGAATACCGCAAGAATTATGCCGAAGAAATAAAAAGCGGAGAGTCTTCGTTTGTGGTTGAGGACGGTTTTGCCGTTGACATATCCGTCACTGCGGAGATAGTAACGGAGGAAAAATCCGAAGACGGCGCGACCACGACCGTTTCCTACAAGCGCTATGAAAATTGGTGCTTTGACGGCGACGACAAATGTATAAAGGACTATTGCGTCGGAAAGACGGTTGCAAACGAAAAGTTTGACGGAGGAATTCATTACAACGTAAAAGACGTATCCGACAGCTATGAATCGGAAAGGGAAGTTTCCATAGATAAAGCGTTTTCTTTTACAATGACTATCCCATTGTCATATGAAGATGACGATGTGGCAGGAAAGTCCGTCCGCTTTACGATTACGGTGCTTGACGTTCTTCCCGGAACGACTGACGACGATATTTATTCAGAAATATCTGCGTTTTTTGAAAAATGCGGCTATAAAAAAGACAAAGCCGAAAACGGCGATTGGATAGTTTTTGATTTCAAAGGTACTATAGACGGTAAAGAATTTAACGGCGGTTCCGGCGAGGACTACAAAATACGCATAGGCGGCGGATACCTTTTTGAAAGCTTTGAAGAAGGGCTTAAAGGACACGGCGCGGGCGATAAATTCACTATGAAGGTCACGTTCCCTTCAAGTTATGATGACAGCACGATAGCGGGCAAGGAAGCCGAATTCGCTATAACCGTAAAAGAAGTTTACAACACGGACGAAACGGTAAAACAGAATACGGATTTTGCCGATTATTACGAGCTTAAAAATGCTCTTCGCGTAATCCACTATATGAAAAACAAAATGATGGATATGATAGTGGAAAAATCAAGCGTTAAGGAATATCCGAAAACGCTTATGACGCAGTATGAAAAATATTTTGATGACGAGGTTGCCACTACCGTTTCCGAAGCGGCGTCAAAATATAGTATATCCGAGGATGAGGCAAAGAAGAGACTTTACGGAAGCGCGGCAGCTGCCGACGAATATATAAAATCGAGCGCGGAGGCTTCGGCAAAGGAAGCGCTTATCACTCATGCCGTAAAGAAATCGCTTGGAATAGAATATACAAATAAGAACTATAAGGATGATCTTGCAAATCTTCAGGCATATTTGTTATACTACGGAGGTTATAATCTTACAACGAGCGAGCTTGAAGGTATATATACAAGGGACGTGCTGAAAATCCAGTTCCTTTATCAGACCTGCAACGAAGAACTGTGCAAATCGTCGCTGCCGAAGGATACTCCTTCAATACCGGGATTGTAAAAAAATGCGTGCCGCGAACATATCGCGGCACGTTTTTGTTTCAAAAGAGTTAAATTTTAATAAATATGTGGAAATCATAAAAACAGTGTGATATAATATAATTCAAAGTTAAATTAGAGTAATATGCTCCGCAGAAGCGGAAATTTAAATATATTCGAAAAAGGATAATGAAATGGCTGTAACCAGAGAAATGATAAAAAAAGTGATGCTGCCGTGTATAGCTATGCGCGGAACGGTCGCTTTCCCCAAAATAGCAATGAACCTTGAAGTGGGCAGAAATGCGTCAAAAAAAGCGTGCGACGCGGCGCTTGCTTCGGACGGACTTGTCCTGCTCGTATGTCAGAAAGACCCTTCGGTAGAAGAGCCGAAGAGGGAAGATTTGTATTCCGTAGGCGTGACGGCTAAGATAAAGCAACTTGTAAAAGCCGATGGCGGAATATATCGTACGCTTATAGAGCCGCTTGAAAGAGCCGAGATAACGGATTTTTATCGCAGCGGGAAATATGCTGTTGCCGAAGCTTTGGAAAAATCAATAAGCTTTGATGACGGCGGCGTTATAAGTACGGCAATGATGCGCGATATAAAGAATACGGTAGTTGAATTTTCATCGCTTTTGCCGAAATTTTCAAAGGATCTTTCGGCGGTGATAGCCTCAATTGAAGATATGTCGCTTCTGTGCGATTTTGTGGCGACGAACATTTTACCCGATCCGTCCGACCGTCAGCAACTGCTCGAAGTGTTCGATCCGAAATCGCGCGCAGAGTTTCTGCTTCTTAAGCTTGAAAGCGAAAAGATGGTAATGCGCGAGGAAGCGAAAATAAATCGCGAGGTTCACGCGAGAATAGATAAAAATCAGCGAGACTATTATCTGCGCGAGCAGCTTAAAGTGATAAAGAGCGAGCTTGGTGAGGACGAGGAATTCGACGACGAGGAATCCGCCGAATATTACGAAAAGATAATGAAAGCGTTGCTTCCCGCTGATATGCGCGAAAAGCTTGTGAAAGAAGTAAAGAAGCTTTCAAAAATGCCGTTCGGATCAGCCGAAGGCGGCGTTATCCGCAACTATATAGAAACCTGCCTTGAAATTCCGTTCGGGAAAAAGACAAAGGACAGAATAGACATTCCGCAGGCGAAAAAGATACTTGACGAGGATCACGACGGACTTGACGACGTGAAAAGCAGGATAATAGAATATCTTGCCGCACAAAAACTGAATCCCGAGCTTAAAAATCAGGTGCTGTGTCTTGTCGGGCCTCCCGGAACGGGAAAAACTTCGGTTGCGGCTTCGATAGCACGCGCAATGAACAGAAAATTCGTAAGAATATCTCTCGGCGGCGTGCGTGATGAGGCAGACATAAGAGGTCACAGAAAGACGTATATAGGCTCAATGCCGGGCAGACTCATAACCGCGCTTACTCAGGCAAAGAGTATGAATCCGCTGATACTTATGGACGAGGTCGATAAACTGACGCGAGATTCGCACGGCGATCCGTCATCGGCTCTGCTCGAAGTGCTTGACACCGAACAGAACAAAAACTTCCGCGACCATTTCATAGAGTCGCCGGTAGACCTTTCGGACTGTCTGTTTATAACAACGGCAAACTCGCTTTCCACTATCCCTCAGCCGCTTATCGACAGAATGGAGATCGTGGAAATGAAGATATACACGCGCGGGGAAAAATTCTCCATAGCGCGTCACCATCTTATTCCGAAGCAGTCAAAACGTCACGGTCTTAACGGAAGAACGCTTAAAATCGACGACGATGCGCTCTATACTCTTATAGACGAATACACCTCCGAAGCAGGGGTACGTCAGCTTGAAAGAATGATAGCGAAATGCTGTCGCCGCGCCGCAAAGGAGATAGTATGCGACGGCAAAAAGAGCGTGAAGATAACGGAGAAGAACATTACCGATTATGCAGGCACGGAAAGAATGGCAAAGGATAAGATCCTGCCGGAAAACGAAGTAGGTACGGTGTGCGGAATGGCATATACCGAGCTTGGCGGAGAGATAATGCGTATAGAAGTGCTTGCACTTGAAGGCACGGGAAAGACAGAGCTGACGGGTATGCTCGGCGACGTTATGAAAGAATCCGCACAGGCGGCAATAAGCTTTGTCCGTTCGCGCGCCGACAGTCTCGGAATAGATCCGGAATTTTACAGGAAGAAAGATATACATATCCATTTCCCCGAAGGCGCTGTTCCGAAGGACGGTCCGTCCGCAGGTGTTGCGATATCAGTAGCGCTTATAAGCGAGCTTACCGGCATAGCGGTGAAGCGCGATATTGCCATGACGGGCGAGATAACGCTTCGCGGCAGGGTGCTTGCCATAGGCGGACTTCGCGAAAAGACAATGGCCGCATATCTTGCGGGGGTAAAGACGATACTTCTCCCCGAAGAGAACCGCAAGGACGAGGGAGAAATCCTTCCCGAAGTCAAGAAAAATGTGGAGATAATCTACATATCGCATGCAGACGAGGCGGCAAGACTTGCGCTTTGCGCAGAGCCTTTCGCTTATGAAAAAAAGAGCTTGCCTCAGGAAAAAAACGAAAATCAATATATTGCTGTGCCGGAAAGTCACGGCAGAGGAGCGGCGATAGAAGCCGCAAAATAAAGACAGGAGACCGCCGATGAAATTCAACCTTTCAAAAGCCGAGTTTGCGCTTTCCGCAGGAAGAGAAAATCAGTTTCCGCGCGACGGCAGACCGCAGATAGCGATGTCAGGACGATCGAACGTTGGGAAAAGTTCACTTATAAATACTGTTCTCGGAAGAAAAAAGCTTGCGAGAACAAGCTCTGAGCCGGGGAAGACGATAACCGTGAATTTTTATGATATAGATAAAAAATTCTACCTTGTCGATCTGCCGGGTTACGGTTATGCAAAACGTTCGGAGTCCGAGAAAAGAGTCTGGTCGGCGCTGACAAACGGCTATCTTACGGGCGAAAGCTCGCCGTCACTTGTGCTACAGCTCGTTGATCTCAAGGTCGGTCCTACGGGCGACGACTGTATGATGTTCGACTGGCTTGACAAGTCCGGCATACCTTATGTGATAGTCGCGACAAAGGCGGATAAGCTGAACAAAACGGACAGAAAACGCAATTATGAGGCGCTTTGCGACCATCCTCTTCTGAATCCTCCGATGGCGGCGGAGAAGATTAAGGTAATAGCTTTTTCTTCGCTTACCGGCGAGGGAAAAGACGAGGTGATCTCCGCAATATCGGAACATTTGAAATAAACAAAGGAGCTTGAGTTTATGCTTATTAACCTGATACAGGGACTCATCAACGGACAGGACAGTTTCAAAAGCGTTTTGATACAGTTTTTGATAACAATCCCGATTGTGCTTATATCGCTTTCCATACATGAATTTTCGCACGGCTACGCTTCATATCTTCTCGGGGACAATACGGCGAGAAACTACGGCAGACTGACGCTCAATCCCTTGAAGCATCTTGATCCGATGGGTACGCTCTGTATGGTTCTGTTCGGATTCGGCTGGGCAAAGCCGTGTCCCGTAAATCCGAGATATTACAAGCACCCGAGAAGCGGTATGGCGATAACGGCAGCTGCAGGTCCGCTGTCCAATATAATTCTGGCGTTTCTCGGCCTGATATTTATGAATCTTGTCGGGATAATACCCGTAAGCGGCGAGGGATTCGGAACGACGGTAGTCGGAGTTGCATATCTCTTCTTTTATCTGATGGCGATTATGAATCTCTATCTTGCCGTTTTCAATCTCATTCCTATTCCGCCGCTCGACGGTTCGAGAATACTTTTTATCTTTCTGCCGACGAAGGTTTACTTCGGCGTGATGAAATATGAAAGATATATTATAATAGCAATGTTCTTATTGCTTTGGCTCGGCGTGTTCGACGGCACGATCGGTTGGGTAGCAGATAAGTTGTTCGACGGAATGAATTGGCTTATAACGCGTATTCCGATTTTCGGTAAATAAAAGACAGGAGAAACAAATCATTTGGAGCTTGTGTTCAAAACGGAAAAGTATGAAGGTCCGCTCGACCTTTTGCTTTCTCTGATCTCAAAAAATAAAATGAGCATTTTCGATATACGCATATCGGAGCTGTTTGAACAGTATATGGCGTATGTGAATGAAATGCAGAAACTGGACATGGAGATAGCGGGCGAGTTTATCACTATGGCGGCTGAGCTTATGTATATAAAAAGCAAGATGCTGCTTCCCAAGCCCGAAGAGGAGGATCCGAGACAGGAGCTTGTCCGCAAGCTCATGGAATACAAAACGGCAAAAGAGGCGGCAAAGCTGCTTTCCGAACGCGAAAGCGAGTTCGCCGGGCGTTTTGAAAAGGATACCGACGAAATAAAGCCCGACTTTGACGACAATGTCCGTATAGATTCCGCATTGCTTTCGGCTGCGCTTGCAAAGATATTTATCCGTGACGCGGAGAGAAGAGAAGCGGAAAAGCTTGCTCCGATGGAGGCGATCGCGCCGATGGTGAGAAGAAAGGTCGTTTCGGTCGGCGGCAGGGTAATGTTTATCATGCGGAAGATGTACAGACGGGGCTCGGTGCATTTTGACGAGATATTCGAGGGCGCAGAGGGGCGCTCTGAGATAATAACGATATTTTACGCTCTGCTCGAGCTTCTGAGAACGGGCAGGGTTACGATGAAACGTGCCGAAGGCGACGCCGACAGCACAAACATAATATTGGGCTTGAGTTATATTCACGCCCGCGACGAAAAGAGCGGAGTTGAAAACAATGAATGACGAAAAGGTGCTTACCACAAGCGAAATGAAACGTATAACGGAAGCCGTGCTGTTTGCGGCGGGACATCCCGTGACGTTTGCAAAGCTTGCCGAAGTAATGGGTACGGACGAAGAAACGGTAAAAAGCGTTGTTCTTGAATACAAAGAAGAATACGAAGGCGATTTTCCGCGCGGGATACAGCTCCTTGTGCTCGGAAAGGCGTGCCAGCTTGTGACAAAGGAAGCCTTTGCGGACTATGTCAAAGCTGCGCTCGGTATACGCGATGGAGGAAATCTCTCCCGTGCATCGCTTGAAACGCTTGCGATAATAGCATACAATCAGCCGGTGACGCGCTCGTATATCGAACAGGTTCGCGGAGCGGACAGCTCGTATTCCGTCGGTGTGCTTGCCGAAAAAGAACTTATCGAAGAAGTCGGACGCCTTGAAGTTCCGGGCAGACCGCGTCTTTACGGCACGACGGAAAAGTTCCTGCGTATATTCGGGCTTTCGTCAATAGAGGAGCTTCCGCCGATAAAAACATCGACCGGAGAAACCATATGACGGCGCTTATCATAATCGGCGTAATACTTTTAATTATCGTTATGATACTTTTCCTTCCCGTGCATGTAACCGCTGCGGTGAAGGACGAGGCAAAGGTTTTCCTGCGGATACTTTTTGTGAGAATAAAGCTTTTTCCGATGAAGGAAAAGCCGAAAAAGAAGAAAAAAGAACAGAAGCCAAAGCAGGAAAAGCCAAAGGAAAAAACGGAGAAAAAAGAAAAGGAAAAAAGAGATATTCCTTCTCTTATACGTTCCGTTGCGGATATTCTGGGCGTTTTTCTCAGGCAATTTTCAAAGCATGTAAAAATCAGAGTTCTGCGGTATAAAATAATAATCGGAACTGACGACGCCGCCAAGACCGCGCTTCTTTACGGTGCTGCCGAGCAGGCGACGGCATATCTTTTTACGATACTCGGAGAAAACGCAAAATTCACTTTTTCAAAAAAGAATTCGCTTGTATGGGCAGATTTTACAAGCGACAGGACAATGGCGGATGTCAAAATAGACGTAAGTATAAGCGTCTTTGGGGCGCTTGCGATGCTTGTTCCGACATACATTGCGTATGTGCGGAACTTCGGCGCGATAAAACCTACCGAAATAAAACCCCAAACGGAGGATGCTCCGGGAAAGGAAGAATAAATTTATGGAAGAAAACAAAATCAGCGAACTTTTTGCATCAACGCTTGACAGCGTAAAAAACGTTGTCGATTCAAACACAGTTATGGGTACTCCGATTACGACTGCCTCCGGCACGACGATAATTCCCGTGTCAAAGGTTTCCGTCGGATTTGTCGGTGGCGGTACGGATTTCGGCTCTAAAAAAGACGACAAAAAGAACTTCGGTGGCGGAGGCGGAACGGGAGTTTCGGCATCGCCCATAGGATTCGTCGTTGTAAATGCGGAGGGCGATGTAAACTTCATAAGCATTGAAAATCCCACAGGCGCCGACGGAGTTTCGCTCGGCGAAATCGCAGATAAGGCTAAGGGGATAATCGGCAAAATAAAAGAGCTTATAGACAAAAAGAAAGCCGAAAAAGCGGAAAAAGCAGCTGAGGCTGAAGAAGCTCACGAAACCGAAGAAACGGCGGTAGAAGACGCCGAATAAAAAATCCGAAACTGCACATCATTTATAAAAAATGACAGGCGGTTTCAAATGATAAAAAAATTTACTTCTGCAATTATATTTATTGCTTTTATATTTTCGGTTTGCGTTTCTGCGGCGCCGTCTCCCGGCGATTCGTCGCTGTGTTCGGTCGTTGTCGAAGCCGAATCGGGGGATATTATATTTGAGAAAAATGCTCACGAAAGACGCGGGCCGGCAAGCACCACCAAAATAATGACGGCACTTGTGGCGCTTGAAAACAGCAGGACAGACGACATTGTAAAGATTGATCCTCGCGCCGTAGGCACGGAGGGATCCAGCGCGTATCTTTGCGCTGGCGAAAAGGTACTTCTTTCGGATCTGCTTTATGCGGTAATGCTCGGCTCGGCAAACGACGCTGCGGCGGCGATAGCGTACCATATCGGCGGGAGTATAGAGGGTTTTGCGGAAATGATGAACGCTCGGGCGGAGAAACTCGGACTTTCGGACACGCATTTTGAAAATCCTCACGGTCTTGACGGAGAGAGCCACTATACAACTGCGTATGATCTTGCTATGATAGCGCGTGAAGCACTGAAAAACGAAAATTTCAGAAATATTGTTTCGACGAAGACGAAAGCGGTAAAACTTTCGGACGGAAACGTCACGCGCGTGTTCAAAAATCACAACAGGTTGCTTTTCGAATACGACGATATAATCGGCGTAAAGACCGGCTTTACAAAAAAGTGCGGAAGAACGCTTGTGTCGGCGGCGGAACGTGACGGTGTTACCGTTATATGCGTCACTCTTTGTGACGGAGACGATTGGCGCGATCACAGGAAGCTCCTTTCGGCGGGGCTTGAACTTTATGAAAGAGTCACCCTTTGCGAAAAGGGCGGAGAAGAGAGAATTGTTCACGTCTGCGGCGGAGAAAAGGCAAGCGTCGGCGTATGCTGCGATGAGAAGCTTTCGGTTACTCTTTCAAAGCCTCACGGAAAAACAGAAAGCGTGACAGAGCTTCCGCCGTTTGTCTACGCAGGCTTTGAAAAGGGCGATACGCTCGGCTTTGTTTCATATTATCTTGACGGAAAACCGATAGGCAGAGTTGCACTTGTCGCAAAAGAAGGCTCGGCTGTAAAGCTTAAAAAGAAAAATATATTCGGGAAATAAAAAGTGGAAAAAATAAGAATTTCAAAATATCTTTCCGAGCAGGGAATAATGTCACGTCGCACGGCTGACGAGGAGATCTCCGCCGGAAAGGTTACGGTCAACGGCAAGCCTGCGGTTCTCGGACAGAAGATAGATCCGGAAGGCGATGTCGTTATATATAAAGGAAAGCCCGTCGGCGGCGAGGTTAAAAAAATATGCATAATGCTCAATAAGCCTCGCGGCTACGTCACCACAATGGAAGACGAGCGCGGGAGAAGGTGCGTTGCCGACCTTGTTGCGGATGTCGGCGTAAGAGTCTATCCCATAGGCAGGCTTGATCGTGATTCCGAAGGGCTTCTGCTTCTTACAAACGACGGCGAGCTTGCAAATATGCTAACTCATCCGAAATATCACAAGCCTAAGATATACACTGTAAAAGTACGCGGCACGGTCGATGAAAAAACAATTGACCGCCTTTGCCGCCCGTTCAGTATAGACGGTTACATAACAAGACCTGCGGATGTGAAAAAGCTCGGAGAAGCGGATGGGATGACATCGCTTTCGATAAAGCTCTTCGAGGGGCGAAACAGGCAGATAAGAAAAATGTGCGACAAATGCTCGCTTGAAGTGGCGGAGCTTAAAAGAATATCAATAGGCGAGATAAAGCTCGGCGAGCTTCCTGCGGGAAAGTGGAGAACGCTCGACGCGTCTCAGATAAATAAACTGAAAGGAACGGTGTAAATGCTCAAAATAAAACCGATAAGAGAAAAATCCGAGCAGGAGCGGCTCTGTACATTGTGTGATGTCGAATACAAGGAAACATATCTTGCGTACGGCGCGTACGAGGACGAGACTCCTCTCGGTATAAGTCAGTTTATAATAAGCGGAAACGCAGGTTATATAAGCGAAATAGCGCCCGTAAAGGACACTTTCGACGCTGAAGCTATGTTTATACTCGGCAGGGGGGTTGAGAACTTTATGGACATAGTAGGCGCGCACGATGCTTATTATAACGGGGAAGATACTCCGTTTATACGTTCTCTCGGATTTTCGGAAAGCGAAGGCAAATTATATATGAATCTTTCCGCATTTTTTGCAGATCCGTGCAAAAATAAAAAATAGCGGTTTACAAACGCTTTGCTTTTTGATATAATATAAACAAGAAAGCCGATATATCGGCGGAAGGACGTATTAACATGATAATCAGACTTGAAGAAGCCAAATACAAATTGCAGGGACTTGAAGAAGCCGTAAAGGAGCTTGGCTCTGCACTGAAAATAGAAAAGCTGCGTGAAAACGCAAAGACGCTTGAGGAAAAAACCTTTGAAGCAAACTTCTGGGACGATCAGGAAAAGTCCGGAACTACGCTTCAGGAACTCAAGCGCACAAAGGATAAGATAGAAGCTTACGAAAAGCTGTGCAGACGTATAGAGGATTCGCTTACGCTTGCCGAAATGGGAATTGAAGAAAACGACGAAAGCGTTTGCGATGAGGTCGATTCCGAAGTAAAGGACCTTGAAAAGAGCATAGAATCAATGAATATTGAAACGCTCCTTTCCGGACCTTACGACAGAAATAACGCTATCCTTTCGTTCCATCCGGGAGCAGGCGGCACGGAAGCGCAGGATTGGGCTTCGATGCTTTACAGAATGTACACCCGTTGGGCGGAACGTCACGGATATACCGTAAAGCTCCTCGATTGGCTTGACGGCGACGAGGCGGGACTCAAAAGCGCAACGATACTTATCGAAGGCACGAACGCTTACGGATATCTCAAAAGCGAAAACGGCGTGCATCGCCTTGTAAGAATTTCTCCGTTCGACGCTTCGGGAAGAAGACATACTTCGTTTGCTTCGGTTGAGGTTACTCCCGAAATGGATGACGACGACAGTATAGTTATCAAACCCGAAGATATTGAAGTCACGGCGCACCGTTCGAGCGGCGCGGGTGGTCAGCACATAAACAAAACCGACTCCGCTATACGAATAGTTCATAAGCCGACGGGAATAGTTGTCGGATGTCAGACCGAGCGCAGCCAGCTTCAGAACAAGGAAACCGCAATGAAAATGCTCCGCTCGAAGCTTGCGGAGATCAAACGCCGCGAAAACCTTGAAAAAATCGACGATATTCGCGGAGATAAATCAAACATTGAGTGGGGATCTCAGATCCGCTCGTATGTTTTCATGCCGTACACGCTTGCAAAGGACAACCGCACAGGCTGTGAAGACGGCGATATAAACGCTGTTATGGACGGCGAAATTGATGAGTTCATAAACGCATACCTTAAAAGTATAGCGTAAAATATAATTATTTGAAGGGAGATTTTTATTATGAAAAACAAAAAACTTCTTGCAGGATTTGTAATGACAATAGGATCTGTCGCTTCGCTTATTACATCTATTATTATGACAGCCAAAAAGAGAAGAGAGCTTGGCGGATTCTTTCTCGGACTTGGTCTTATCACCGGCGTTATAGGCGCTTATATGCAGTTTGAAGGCAAACATTCCGAGCTTCTTACGGAAACGTGCGGATGCGGCGACCCCGATTGCGAGGATTGCTGCGATAACGACCCCGAACAGCAGGAAGATTGCGATATCGACGAAGGAGAGCTTTTCTCCCGCGACGGCGAGTAATTAAAATCCACATAAAACATCAGCCCTTGCCGGATGGCAAGGGCTGATGTTTTTTTCAGCGCTTCTGAAATTCGTGACCCGTCAAAAGATAGTCAATTGAAACATTAAAATACTCGCTCATCGCACGGAGCATACGCAGGCTCGGCTCACGTCTGCCCGTTTCATAATGAGACAGCGCTTCGCGCGTGATGTTTAAGTCCATTGCCACCTTTTGCTGATTTAAATTGCGTTGTTTGCGTACCAGCTTCAGATATTCCATATGTAGTCTCCTTTCGTAACTGCTTACATTCATTATTGTAACAAAAAGTAACAATAATTGTGGTACGAATTGTAACAAAACGCACCACGACAGGATTTTATTCCAAAAAATACGTCCGAGCGCGCTACAGATACATAACGTAACATTTTGCCCCCTATAAAGAGTTATTATATAGATAAAGTCAGGAGGTGTTTTTTGCATGCGCTGACCGAAAAAAGCGTGCCTGCGGCTACCGATTGCAGTATCCGGATAATGCTGCGAACGGCCGACCCGGGGGAAAGTTTTTCCGCAGACCGCAACACATTTTTTTATTTTTATAGGAGGATCCACTATGAGAAACAAAAAGGGCTTTACCCTTGTTGAACTGGTAATTGTTATAGCTGTTATAGCAATTCTCGCCGGCGTTATGATCGGCACGTTCGCAAGCGTGGTAAAGAAAGCAAAAGAATCTGCTAAGATGCAGGAAATGGCAAATCAGAAGCAGCAGCAGATGATCGACGATATCGACGCTAAGCTTAAAGATGACGCTTGGCTCGGTTGGGAAGACTTTGAAACAAAACTTGCAGAAGCTGTTTCAAAAGCTATGTCCGGCAAAGTAGTTGATGCGGATAAGTCCAAAGAAGTAAAGGCAGCAGTTGAAGAAGCTGTAAGCGCAGCTTTCGCTAAATATGCTTCTTCTCTCGGAACAGGCAAGACGGGTCTTACAGAAGAACAGGTTAAGTACATAGTTGAATCTGCTCTTGCAAAGAACTCTTACACAGGCGTTACAGAAGCTCAGGTTAAGGCTATTGTAAACAATGCAGTTTCCGGAACGTCTACACTTACAAAGGCTCAGGTTAACACTATCGTTTCTCAGATAGTTAATGCAGCTTCTAATGAGTCAAAGCTTACACTCAGCCAGATCAATATTGCAATTCAGGATCTTATTAAGAAAGTTGAAGGCCAAAAGACTCTTACAGATGAAGATATCACAACAGCCGTAACAAAGGCTATGAAGGATTTCGGTTCTTCTACACTTACCACAGCTGACATTGAAGTACTTCTTTCAAAATATGTTTCCAACGGTATGGTAAAGGGCGACTACACATGGTACAATGCTAACGCTACAACAATGGAAATCACAGGCACAAAGGCTGCAGAGCAGGTTGTTGCACTCTCCACAATGGCAAAGGGTGGCACATCTTTCGCAGGAAAGACAATAACAATTGCTGGTGATGTTGACCTTACAAAGGTTGACTTTGATCCGATCGTTGACTTTGACGGTACACTCAAAGGTGCAGAAGGCAAAACAGTTACAGTTGATGTTGAACCCGTTTGGAATACTGCTGAAGGCAGAAACGGTAAGACAATGATGAACTACTTCCAGACAGGTAACAGCTGGTACAAAGACGCAGTTGCATACGGTCTTGTTGCTTCTCTCAAAGAGGGCGGCGTTGTTGAAGGACTTACAGTTAACCTCAGCGTTACAATGAAGAATCCCGGTAACCAGTATACATACTTTGGCGGTATCGTAGGTCTTCTTGACGGCGGTACAATCAGAGACTGCACGGTTACAGGTACAATTAACGGCTACAACCGTATAGGCGGCGTAGTTGGTTATGCAAAAGCCGGTACAATTGAAAGAGTTGATGTTAATGTTAAGATTACTTCTAACTCTTTCAACACCAAAGATACAAAATACGAAGGATATGTTGTAATTGGTGGAATTGCTGCTTATGCATCTGCTGGTGAAGTTAAGATATCTGATTGTAAAGTAACTACAACAGGTAACTTCACAAGAAATGTTACAAAAGATACAGCTGCTTTAACAGGTGCTATCGTTGGTCAGCTTGACGCTTGGAAGAACACAGGCAAAGACGGATTTACAGATGAGGGCTTTACAGAATGGGATGCAACGGGTTCTAAAACACAGCTCAATCTTACAAAAGTAACTGTTGACGGCACAGTTTTGAAAGATACAGATAATAATGAAACAAGGACAGACCTCTTTGGTACTCATCAGAAAGAAAAATTTGCTGCCCGTATAAAAATAGCAGAAAAATAATTAAAACTGTATAACCATATAATAAAAAAACGCACCCGCAAGGGTGCGTTTTTTACTGTTTGTTTTTAATGTATTCGTCTATTGCCTTTGCGGCGGTTTTTCCTGCTCCCATCGCTAAAATTACGGTTGCGGCACCTGTCACGGCGTCGCCGCCGGCAAACACCCCGTCGCGGCTCGTAATGCCGTTTTCATCGGCTTTTATACATCCGTGACTGTCGGTTTCAAGGTCGGGGGTGGTATGTTTTATCAATGGGTTCGGCGACGTTCCGATAGCAATAATAACACAATCGGCGGGCAGTGAATAGTCGCTGTTTTCAATCGGGACGGGGCGCGCTCTGCCGCTTTGGTCTGGCTCACCCAATTGCATTTTTCTGAGTGTCACGGCGCGGACGTTTCCGTTGTCGTCGCCGTCTATTGCAACGGGGGTGTTAAGCATTAAAAATTCAATGCCTTCGTCTTTGGCGTGGGCAACTTCTTCTTTTCGCGCCGGAAGCTCGGCTTCGGTTCTGCGGTAAACTATCGTGACCTGTGCCCCGAGTCGTTTTGCACAGCGTGCGGCATCCATAGCAACGTTTCCTCCGCCGGAAACAAATACTTTTTTGCCTGTAAAAACAGGGGTTGCGGAATCGGATCTGTACGCGCCCATAAGGTTTATTCGTGTTAAAAATTCGTTTGCCGAATACACGCCTTTGAGATTTTCGCCGGGAATGTTCATAAAACGCGGCAGTCCCGCACCCGAGCCTATAAATACGGCTTCATATGAGAAATCATCAAAAAGCTCGTCGAGGGTAAGCGTTTTGCCTATTACGGTATTTGTTTTTATTTCCACGCCGAGAGAAATAAGCTCATCGGTTTCTTGTTTTACAATGCTTTTCGGCAGACGGAATTCGGGAATTCCATAGGCAAGCACTCCGCCGACGGTGTGCAAAGCTTCAAAAACGGTTACCTCGTAACCCATTTTTGCGAGCGCTCCGGCACATGAAAGTCCTGCCGGTCCGGAGCCTACAACGGCTATCCTATGACCGTTTGATTTCGGCTTTGCCGCTTTTGTCTGCTTTTTCGCATGATAATCGGCGACAAAGCGTTCAAGCTTTCCGATGGCTACGGCTTCGCCTTTTATGCCTCTTACGCAGTTGTGCTCGCATTGCGTTTCCTGCGGACAGACTCTTCCGCATACTGCGGGCAGCGAGCTTGACATTGAGATAACGTCGTAGGCGCCGTCAAAATCGCTCTGAGCGACTTTTTCTATAAAACGGGGAATATCTATCCCGACGGGGCATCCGTGCGTACAGGGCTTGTTTTTGCAGCTTAAACAGCGTTTTGCTTCATCTATTGCTTGCTCGGCTGTATATCCGAGCGCAACTTCGGAAAAGTTTTTATTGCGGACATCAGGAGCTTGCTCTGCCATGCGGTTTTGCTTTTGTGACATATTGGGCATTATTTTTCACCTCTTTTCAGAAGGTTGCAGGTTTCTTCATAGCGTCTGCGTTCGAAGTCGCGATACATCGAGCCGCGTTTTATCGCTTCGTCAAAATCGACCTTATGACCGTCGAAATCCGGACCGTCAACACAGGCAAAAACCGTTTTTCCGTCTACGGTCAGTCTGCATCCGCCGCACATTCCCGTGCCGTCTATCATTATCGGATTCATACTGACTACGGTTTTTATGCCGAATTCTTTTGTGAGCTTGCTTACGAATTTCATCATTACAAGCGGACCTATTGCTATCACTTCATCGTATTCTTCACCCGATGTTATAAGCTCACGGAGCTTGTCTGTGACAAGACCTTTTTCGCCTGCGGAGCCGTCGTCCGTCATCAGAAAATACTTTTCGCTTGCGGATTTGAATTCGTCTTTCAGAATTACAAGCTCTTCCGTGCGGAAGCCGACTATACTGTGAACCGCAGCACCGAGCAAGTGAAGCTTTTCTGCTATCGGAAGCGCTATAGCACATCCCACGCCGCCGCCGACAACGGCGACCTTTTTCAGCCCTTCGGTTTCTGTTTTTCTGCCGAGCGGACCGACAAAGTCGGAGATATATTCTCCTTCGTTTTTTTCGCCGAGCAGGCGCGTTGTGGAGCCGACTATCTGAAAGATTATAGTGACAGAGCCTTTTTCTCGGTCGAAACCCGCTATGGTGAGCGGTATCCGCTCGCCGTTCTCATCCACACGCAAAATTATGAACTGTCCCGGCTCGGCATTTCGCGCAACAAGCGGAGCTTCTATATTCATTTTTACAACCGTAGGATTAAGCACGGTTTTTGATAATATTCTGAACATTTTTCAAATCTCCGAAAAAAGAAATTACATTAGTAATATATCATATTTCACAGTAAAATACAAGTTCATATTGTTCATAAAAAACAATATTGCGCGGCAATATTTTTGTGCGGATTTAAGCGTATGAAATAAGCAGTGACATTTTTCACATTTTGAAATGTAAAATTTCCGTTTTTATAACATTATCTATTGATAAATAAAAAAACACGGTATATAATAATTTTGATTTCAAAAGATGAAGGAAGGTATATATGCAAGAGAAAAAATTCTCTGTTACGGGAATGACGTGCGCGGCTTGCTCTTCTCATGTCGAAAAGGCTGTCCGCGGTGTTGACGGCGTAAAGGATGTAAATGTAAGCTTGCTTACGAATTCGATGGTCGTAACATTCGATTCTCCCGCAACGGATGAAAAAATATGCGCGGCGGTTTCTTCCGCCGGATACGGTGCGGGCGTATTTGCAAAAAACACCGAAAAAAAGCAATCGCAGGTTGATGACGGCGCGGAAACAAGGAAGGTTCTTTTCAGACTGATAGCTTCGGTCTGTCTGCTTGTTCCGCTTATGTATATATCGATGGGACACGTTATGTGGGGCTGGTGGATTCCGAAGTTTATGGAAAATCACCTCGTCCTTGCTGTCACGGAGCTTATAATAACGGTTGCCGTAATGATAATAAATCAAAAATTCTTTATCAGCGGTACCAAAGGTCTGCTTCACGGCGCGCCGAATATGGATACTCTCGTTTCTATGGGCAGTGCGGCGGCATTTGTATACAGCGTGGCATTGCTTTACAAAATGTGCGTGACGACCGATCCGGAAACGCTTCATTCGCTTCTTCACGGAATGTATTTCGAGTCTGCGGCGATGATACTTACGCTTATAACTGTGGGGAAAATGCTTGAAGCTCACAGCAAGGGCAAGACCACAAGCGCGATAAGATCGCTCATTGAGCTTTCTCCGAAAACGGCGACGGTCATCCGCGAAGGAAAAGAAACGGTCATCTCTGCCGACGATATGGTAAAGGGAGATATATTCGTTGTGCGTCCCGGAGAGAGCATCCCGTGCGACGGCATCGTGCTTGAAGGCGAAAGCGCGGTAAACGAAGCAGCGCTTACGGGCGAGAGCCTGCCTGTCGATAAGAGCGTAGGCTCAAAGGTCAGCGCAGCGACAATAAATCAGAACGGCTTTTTGCGTTGTGAGGCTACGCGTGTGGGCGGAGATACAACTCTCTCTCAGATCATAGAAATGGTTGAAAACGCGGCGGCGTCAAAAGCGCCGATAGCGAAAATAGCCGATAAGGTTTCGGGCATATTCGTTCCTACCGTTATAGGCATAGCGGTTGTCACATTTATAGTATGGTTGCTTTTTGGCAGGGGAATATCCTTTGCACTTGCAAGGGCGATAAGCGTGCTTGTAATAAGCTGTCCGTGCGCTCTGGGGCTTGCAACTCCCGTTGCGATAATGGCGGGAAGCGGCAAAGGCGCAAAGAACGGAATACTTTTCAAGACTGCTTCATCTCTTGAAGCGGCAGGAAAGGTTTCGTATATAGCTTTCGACAAGACGGGTACCGTTACCGAAGGAAAGCCGCAGGTTACCGATATAATACCTGCCGCCGGCATAAGCGAAAACGACCTTTTGCTCGTGGCGGCGAGCCTTGAAGGGAAGAGCGAGCATCCTCTTGCAAAGGCGATAAGCGAGCGTGCCGAACGCGACGGACTCAAATATTCGGTTGTTCCGGAATTTACGGCGCTTCCCGGTCACGGTGTTAAGGGAAGTATAGGAGGCAAAGTTCTGCTTGGCGGAAATGCAACTCTTATGCGTGACAGCGGCATTGACGGAGGTGAGCTTTTCTCCGACGGCGAAAAGCTTGCTTCGGAAGGCAAAACCCCACTGTATTTTGCTATGGACGGAAAGCTTCTCGGTGTGATCGCAGTAGCGGACACGGTAAAACCCGACAGCGCAAGGGCGATTGAGGAGCTGAAAAAAATGGGAATTGTGACCGTTATGCTTACGGGAGACAATGCCCGCACGGCAAAAGCCGTTGCTAAAAAGGTAGGAGTTGACGCCGTGATAAGCGACGTACTTCCCGACGGCAAGGAAGCCGTTATAAGAAAGCTTTCCGAATACGGAAGCGTGGCTATGGTCGGCGACGGAATAAACGATGCGCCGGCACTTACAAGAGCTGATGTGGGAATCGCTGTCGGAGCGGGAACGGACGTTGCGATAGACTCTGCCGACGTAGTGCTTATGAAGAGCGAGCTTTGCGATGTTTCAGCCGCGATAAGGCTTTCAAGGCGTGTGCTTACAAACATAAAAGAAAACCTTTTCTGGGCGTTCTTCTATAACTGTATCGGCATACCGATAGCGGCAGGCGTGCTTATCCCGATAGGCTTTGCGCTCAGCCCGATGATCGGCGCGGCGGCAATGAGCCTTTCAAGCTTCTGCGTCGTTACAAACGCCCTGCGTCTCAATCTTGTCAACGTTTATGACGCAAGGCGCGACAGAGAACACAAAAAAGCGGCGATACCGGATTTCATCTCCGGCGAGGCTGCGTGCAATATCAAAAAGGAGGATAACAATATGAAAATCGTAAAGGTGCTGACGGTTGAAGGAATGATGTGCGGTCATTGCAAAGCGAGAGTAGAGCAGGTGCTGTCCGCTTTTGACGGAGTTGAAAAGGCGGAGGTCGATCTTGATAAAAAGACGGCAACGGTTACACTTTCCCATGATGTTGACTGCGCCGAGCTTTCAAAAGCGGTTACGGACGCAGGATATAAGGTTACGGACTGCAAATAAAACAGACTCTGGCGGGGGCGAAAGCCTCCGCTTTTCTTTTGTTGACACGGGGCAATAGCAACTGTATAATTTAATTGTTAAAAAATAAAATTTTTTTGCAACCTTTTGAAATATCCGCACACTATCTTATCGAAAGCGGGCGATAAATACGCTTTGAACATAGTTGTTCTGAAAGAGGCTTCGCTTTCTTATTCGGACGATGTTCTCCGTGCGCTTGAAACCGATATAAGAACAATATTCCGCACGGCGTCGGAATTTTCGACGAAGATTGTGAAGAACGAGCTTCCGGACTATTTTGCCGGCGACGAGCAGGCTGTTTCCGTAGCGTGTGACCTTGCGCAGTTTGAGCGTGGCTATGTTCTTGAGCAGGCAATTGCGGACGGCTGGCTGAAGTATGACGAAAATATTTGCCCCTGTGTCGGTGCTCGTGTGGAATTTTAATAAAAACTATTGACAAATATCAAATAATATTGTACAATATAGATGTAAAAGATGACTGCCGTCCGTATGCGAGCCGAGTGTAAAATGACAAGGTTTGAAAAAGAGATTTCTTTTCGCATGGTGGACAGAATAAAAACGCACCCCGTATAAGGGTGCGTTTTTATATGTAGATTAAAATTTGCGACGTTTTTTGGGTTTGCGGGCTGCGCCGGATATTCCTGCAAAGGCTGAAGTTACAAGTATCACCGCAGCGCATATGGCAAACATAAGCGGTCTTATGGATGTTCCTGCGCCGAGCGCGACAAGCGCAATCACGAGCAGAAACAGAACTCCCGAAAACAGTCCCGCATGAAGTCCGCCGCTGCCGCATTTTTTGGCGGAAACGAACGCTCCGACAAATGCGGAAATAAAAAGTGACGCAAGTGCGAGCGGCGCGGAATATTTATCGGGATCGGGAAGGGAAAGTCCTATTGCGGCGGAAATCAAAAGGGACACCGCTCCGCACGCAATGCCCCAAAGCGTGCCCTTTACAACGCACGCAAAAATGTTATTATTTTCAGCAGATTTACGCATAATTGCCTCCGAGACGTTTTTGTTTTATACATATGCACGGCTCGGACAAATTATGCTTATTTGTTTTCGCTGCTTTCGGACGCCTTGTCGTCTGTCTTTTCGGCTTCTGCGGTCTTTTCCTCCGCTTTTGCCTTTTTGGGATCATAAGCTTCGCCTGCTCTGCGGTCTATGGAGCGGAGAGCAAAACGCGAGAAGCTGATACGGGTGCGATCCTTGCTTGTAACTATTGTGAAGATATCGTCCTTTACTTTTACAACGCAACCGACGATTCCGCCGATAGTTGTTATTTCGTCGCCGACCTGAAGAGAGTTCTTCATATCGTTCTGTTCTTTTTCCTGTTTTTTCTGAGGTCTTATAACGAGGAAATAGAAAACAACAACGACGAGTACGAGCATTATCCAGAATACCCAGTTTGTCATTCCGCCGGTTGCGGTCGTTGTGCCGCCGGCAGATGTCGATGCATCAAGAAGCATAAGCATAATTTAAAAAGTACCTTTCAAATATTGAATTTTTATATAGTATAACGCAAGTTGCTTAATATTTCAAGTAAATTATTTATGAATAAATTATTTTTTAATTGCAAAAGCCGGCGCATTGCGCCGGCTTTTGCAATCGGTATATCATGCGGTAACGGCAGGGATACTTTCCGCGTCGGGAAGAATGTCCGTATGCTCATGCTCCTCTTGCGGAGCGTATCCTGCGCCGAGTCCGAAGCTTACGCTTATAGCATCGTTGACCCTTTGCATAAGTAAATCGTCAAGGTGTCCCATTTTTTCTCTGAGGCGGCGTTTGTCGATCGTTCTGATCTGTTCGAGCAGTATAACCGAATCTCTTGCCAGACCGAATGTTTCCGCATAAACGTCGATATGCGTAGGGAGCTTTGCCTTACTGATCTGGCTTGTTATGGCGGCGGCTATAACGGTGGGACTGTACCTGTTGCCGATATCGTTCTGAACGATCAGCACGGGACGAAGTCCGCCCTGCTCGCTGCCTACGACGGGACTCAGATCCGCATAATAAATATCTCCTCGTTTGACATTCAAGTTCTTCACACTCTCTTTGCTTTGATACTTTGGAAAGAAACTCTTTCCGAATATATTTTTTCCGTATCACCGTAGTGTTTAGTCAAGGAAATATAAAAATATTGTGACAAATATTTACAGAATGTGCCGCGAGCAGACAAGGCACTGCGCTTTGCCGCTCACTTTATTATATTTTCGTCGTGCGATTTTGACATAGAGCGAGCCGAATGTATAAAATCCGCTTCACAAAAGGATATTTTTATTTTATACTTTGGTATAAATTTTACTTTTTTATTCATAAAATTACGGTTTTATCCGTAAAATATTATTGAGAGGGAGCAGCGCGGCTGATTGCCTTTGTAACATTATGAATACTGTAAATCCTTAAATTAATGAAAAAGTCTTGATTTTTTAATAATTATATTGTATAATAAATCCGTATTGAGGAAAATACACAATTTAATATGTGACCCGGACGGACAGTTTTTCTATGAAAAAGATACTTCTTACATGCTTTGAACCATTCGGAGGAGAGACGATAAATCCCTCTGCCGAAGCGATGAAAAACGTTATACCGCCTTTTGGATGTGAGCTTATAAAGCTTCAGCTTCCCGTGTTGTGGGAAGGCGCCAAAAAGCTTCTTTTCGACGCAATAGACGATTTTTCACCGGATTCCGTGCTTATGACCGGGCAGGCAGGCGGAACGTCTGCAATAAGAATAGAACGCGTTGCGATAAACCTTTGCGGCGCGATTAAAGATGAAGCCGGACTTTATCCGGGAGGGAGCGCCAGACCGACAGAGCTTCCGGCAAGAGAGGGCGCGCCTGCGGCATATTTTTCAACATATGACGCAAGGAAGATACTTGACGCCTTGAAAAAAGAAAATATTCCTGCGGGGTATTCGTATTCGGCAGGGACGTATATTTGTAACTACATTATGTTTTCAGCGCTTGACCGGCTCGCTTCGACCGAAAGCGACGTGCCTGCGGGATTTATTCATCTTCCGTATGCAGACGGTCAGAAAAGAGGCTCGCCGTCGATGGGGATCGATATGATGAGTCGTGCGATAGAAATAATTTTGGCGCAAATGATTTAGGGGGAAAATTTTATGCGTAAATTTAAGGTATTGCTGTGCCTTGTCGCGGCGTTATGTGCTTCGGCATTGCTGCTGACATCGTGCGCGGCATCGAAAAAGTATGAGAAACAGGTACTTAACTACCTGGAAGATAAATATGAAGGAGAAAGTTTTGAGCTCCTTTCATACAGCAACAACAAAAAAACAAGCAGCAGATATGAAATAAAAGCCGTTTGTCTTGACGATGATACCGAATTTGAAATTTATGCTTATTCGGCAAACAACATTTCGGACGGATACGCCGTTACAAGAGCGAACAACGCAATGCGCGACAAGCTGAACCACATTTTCAGTTACAGCGAAGCGGGAAAATATGTTACCGATGTTCGCTGGCTCCGTCTTTATAACGAAGAATATACCGACTATACTTTTATGAGCGTTGAAAACGTCGATAAGTATACGGCAGAGGAAAAGATAACTTCTATAGACGCTGTTGTTTTCGGAAATCCTCTGAAATCGGAGCAGGTTGCCGACGGAATAATCACTTCGGTAAAGGCGCTTGAAGAAAACGACATCGTTCTTGAAAATATCGGTTTTGAATTTACCGTTCTTACGAAAAGTTGCAGAATGGAATCATCCACTGCCGACATAGATGCGGCAAACGTCGAAGAGATTACGGACTTTATAAACGAAAAGATTGAAGAAGTAAAAGACGGGCAGTCTGTCTGGATGAATTATGAGCGCGTTATGGTGTTCACATACAGCAACGAAAAAGTCAATAAAACAAAATAATAAGAACTAAGAAAGCACCGCCGAAGCGGTGCTTTTATTTTACTTTGGAGATATGGTTATATCTGTAAAGCGCGAAAAAACGCAAAAAATACGAAAAATCATTGACAATTAAGTTTTTATGCTATACAATTTATAAAAGTTTTGAATTTTTATTCAGAGAGGTATAATGCTATGAAAAACTGTTCTAACTGCGGAACTCAGTGTGATGACAATGCCGCTTTTTGCAGCAACTGCGGACACTCGCTTGGTGATAACGCATCGACGATGAATGATCCTTCGGATCATACTGCGGAATTCGATCCGGCTGACATTTCCGAAAATAAGGTTATTGCAATGGCTCCTTATCTTATGGGATGGGTAGGAATTATTGTTGCTCTTCTTGCAATCAATAATTCAAAGTACGTTTCATTTAATGTAAAGCAAACGCTTAAACTTGAAATTTGCCTTGTGCTTTCGGCATTTTTATGCATCGTTCCGTTTCTCGGATGGGTTGCATTCGGCGTATGCACGATCATAATTCTGGTTTTGAAGATTATAGGTTTCGTCAACGTATGCAAGGGCAAAGCACAGGAGCATCCGATCGTAAAAGATTTTGCATTTCTTAAATAATTGTATTACATATAAAAAACCTCCCGTTTTCGGGAGGCTTTTTATTTATCTGTAAATTATGATCAGCTCTTTCTGAGAATAGACATAAGGTCATCGAAGTCGCTGTCGGAAACGAGAGCATCTTCTTTGTCTTCTGCAACGGGCGCGTTAACGGGCTTGTCTGCTGCGGGTTTTACTACGGAAGCAGAATCGGCAGGAGCTGCTGCGGAAACAGAAGGAGCCGAACGTTTAGCCTGATCTTCTGTCTTGAAGCCTGTTGCTATAACAGTTACCTTGATAGTGTCTTCAAGGCTGTTATCTATTGTAGCACCCCAAATGATAGTTGCATCGGGATGAGCTTCGCTTGAAATCATAGAAGAAGCTGTTTCAACTTCGTCAAGGCTGATGTCAGCGGAAGCTGTGATGTTGATAAGTATACCTGTTGCGCCGGAAATCGTTGTTTCAAGAAGCGGGCTGGTGATAGCCATTTTAGCCGCAACCTCTGCTTTATCTCTGCCTGTGCCTGTGCCTATACCCATGTGAGCATAGCCCGCGTCGCGCATAACTGCAGAAACGTCTGCAAAGTCAAGGTTTACAAGTCCCGGTATGTTGATAAGATCCGAAACGCTCTGAACGCCGCGACGGAGAACGTCGTCTGCATATTCGAATGCGTTGGAAAGAGTGATTCTGTTTTCTGAAATCTGTTTAAGTCTTTCGTTGGGGATAACAACGAGAGCGTCAACATAGTCGCGAAGGTGAACTATACCTTGCTCTGCCTGAATCATACGTTTTCTTCCTTCGAAAGAGAAGGGCTTTGTAACGATACCTATCGTAAGTATGCCCATTTCTTTTGCGACCTTTGCCACAACGGGAGCCGCGCCTGTACCTGTGCCGCCGCCCATACCTGTTGTGATGAAGACCATGTCTGCACCGCGAATGATATTCTGGATATCATCGATGTTTTCTTCAGCAGCGCGTTTGCCTACTTCGGGATCCGAGCCTGCACCGTGACCCTTTGTTATTTTTTCGCCGATGGCGATCTTTGTGGGTGCGCTGGACGTAAGAAGAACCTGCTTGTCGCAGTTTACCGTGATAAAGTCAACGCCCTGAATGTTTGTTTCAATCATGCGGTTTACAGCGTTGCCGCCGCCACCGCCGACGCCGATGACTTTGATCTTTACGCCGCTGTCGTAGTTGTTGTCAAATTCAAAACCCATTTTATAAAACCTCCTAAATTTTTGCTCCAAAAGATAGATACAGTAATATAATAATATTTATTTTGAAATTTTGCAATATGTTTTTATAAAAAAATCTAAAAAAACGCAGAAATTCACCCCAAAACAGAAAAAATAATACAAAAAATGCGCTTGTAGAGCAAAACCGGCGATGCCAAAATAAAAACGGAGCGAAATTCTCGCTCCGCATATGTGTTAATTCGCAGTCCCTGTTACCAGGAAAGATATCTCGTCGGTACCGGTGGCATACACCGTTCCGGCGACTCCCGGCATTGTTTTTTCAAGATAATTTATCGTTTTTTTGCAGAATTTCAGCTTTTTTTCTAAATCTGTATAAGTTCCGAATACAATCGTATATTTGCTTTTATACACAGCGCTAACGTCGAATTTGCTCGAAAGATCTATGGAGGTTATTCCTTCTGCTATCTCGCTTTCGGTGAAAATTCTTATCAGCTCCGTATTGAATGCGTATCCCTTTGATGTTTCAAATTCAAGCTTTTTTCCGGTTTCCGCTTTTGCTATCGGCGGAAGCACAACGGGAATTATTCCCGAAGACGAAAGCTCATATGCCGAATCTGCCGTGCCAAGCACGCGAAGCTCCTTTGAAAGGATGAGAAATCCGGAGCCGCTTGACGTATAGAAAGCGGGCTTGTCCTCCGTGACCGTGATGACGAGAGTGGAGGGAAGTTTACGTCTTATCGTCACGGAGTTTACATAAGGATTTGCTTTGAGTATGGCGGCGGAGATGTTATCTTTGTTTATTGAATACATATGTGCGCCGCTTTTGAGATTGGCGGAGGAGGTTATCTGCTCTTCGGAGGAGATGGTGTTGCCCTCAATTTTCACGGTTTTTATCCGCACCGAAAAAACAAATATAAAAACAAGCGCGAGCGCTGCCGCGGCAAAGCAGAATTTTATTATAAACGCTTTTATGCGGAATGACGCAAGCTCTGTTTTACTCATTTACTTCCTCCTCTGCGACGAGCGTAAGCAGATCGCGGTTTGAGAGCCTGAGCAGCTCTCTGTATATAAGTTCCTTTGCGCTTGGCTGGGCAAAGCGGCGTATATTTTCAGAGAAAAGCTTGCCCTTATCGGTGAAAAGGATATCGCTTGCGGCAAGCTCAAGCGCTTTCGGTGTAAGATCCTTTTCTTCTATCAGCATTGCGGCGTCCGCTTTTGCAAGTCCTTCCGCATTTTTGAATTGGTGATTTGCCGTTACGTTTGGCGAAGGAATGAAGATGCAAGCCTTGCCCATAAGCGCAAGCTCGGATACTGTCATTGCTCCGGATCTGCATATAACCGCATCGGCTGCGGCTTCCCATTTCGGCATATCGTATATATATTCGGCAGGGCAGAGGTTCCTGAAACTGTCAAGCCCTTTTGCTCTGAAATTCTGCATAAAAGCGTCGTGACCGGCCTTACCTGTGGCATGGATATGATACACTTCGGGATGCTTTGCCGAAAAGCTTTCCATAAACGAAAGAATGTTATTGTTTATAGTCTGAGCGCCGAGACTTCCGCCGAACGAAAGCAGAACATATTCGTATTCTCCCGGAATGTCGAGCTCGCGGCGTGCCTGCTGTTTTGAAAGAGATACTGCTTCGCCTCTCATCGGGTTTCCGACGCACATCACTTTTTCCTTGTCGGTGAAAAAGTCTGCGGTGGAGGGGAAGTTTATAAATATTCTGTCGGCATCTTTTTCAAGCATTTTAACGGCTTTTCCCGGAATAGCGTTGGATTCGTGTATAGCTGTGGGGATACCCATTTTTGCCGCTGTGTGAATAAGCGGATACGAAAGATAATTCCCCGTAGCGAACACTACGTCCGGCTGAAAATCGCGCAGGAGCTTTTTAGCTTCTATCTGCGAGGTTATAAAGCATATTGCGGTTTTTATGTTTTTCAGGGAAAGACTTCTTTGAAGTCCGCTCATTTCTATATGATAGGTCTGGTATCCCGCCTTTTCTATAAGCGATTTTTCCATTCCGTTTTTTGTCGCTATAAAGAGTATTTTCGAATATTTGTCGTGCTTGCGGATCGTGTCCGCGACGGCTATCGCCGGATATATGTGACCGCCGGTGCCTCCGCCGGCAAGAATAATGTTCAAAACCAAGTCCTCCGGATTAAGTAATATTGTCCTTTACACTCTGCTTTGCGATGAATAGCGCGAAACGGAGAGTATTATTCCCATTTCGGCAAGCTGCATTACAAGTGCCGTCCCGCCGTATGAAAAGAAGGGAAGAGCTATTCCCGTAGTGGGGATTGACGCCGTTACAACGGCGATATTAAGCATTGCCTGAATTCCTACTTTTGCAGTGAGTCCGGCAACGAGAACAGATGAAAACGTGTCCGGAGCGCGTTTGGCAATGACAAAGCCGCGCCATGTGAAAAGCACGAAAAGTGCTATAAGGGCTATCGCTCCGATAAAGCCAAGCTCTTCACAAAGAATGGCAAAGATAAAGTCGTTCTGCGGCTCGGGAAGCCACATGTGCTTCTGATAGCTGTTTCCGAGTCCGACACCGAAAAGTCCGCCCGAGCCTATTGCAAGCAGGCTCTGATACGGCTGCCAGCCGCCTGTTTTAAGATAAAGCTCCGGGTGGAGCCAGGCGTCTATACGCTTTTTCATATAATTTGTAAAAAGCATTACGCCGAGCGCACCGGCGCCGAAAATTCCGCCGAAGGTAGCGAGAACCTTCAAATTCGCGCCCGACATGAAAATCATTGAGGCGCCGATGAGAAAGAGGATTATCGTTCCCGACATATGATGTTCAAGCAGGGTGGTAACGCACACAACGCCTGTTATCGCCGCAGGAATGAGTATTCCGTATTTGAATTGCTTTATTTTTGAGCTGAAAAACGATATATACGATGCCAGAAGCAACACTAACGCAAACTTCATTATCTCTGAGGGCTGAAACTGAATAGGCCCTACTTTCAGCCATCTTGTCGCGCCTTTGTTTGACTGCCCGATAAAAGGCACTGCCGCAAGCATAAGAAAGCTTGCCGCGAATATCGGAACGGTGAATTTTTTAATAAAACCATAGTCTATAAACGATACTATCATCATAACTATTATGCCGACTATGGCAAAGAATATCTGCTTTTTGACAAACCACAGGCTGTCGTGCATTCTCACCTTGGCGAAAACGTAGCTCGAAGAAAATACCATTACCGACCCGTAGCAGAGCAGAAGCACTACTATTATAAGAAATATTCTGTCAACGCCGCCACGCACGCGGTAAACGGTGTTTATCTGCGGGTGAAGCAGTTCTTGCAGAAAGGAGCTGCCTTCTTTTGTTTTGTTTTGTTGTCCTGTCATAAGAAAGCCCTCCTTCTCCGATTATTCAAAGAAATATGATATTACGCTCATTATAACCGTTACAGAAACGGCAACAAGAACGATTTTGCCTTCGCTCCAGCCGCAAAGTTCGAAATGATGGTGCAGAGGTGACATTCTGAAAAGTCTTTTTCCGTGTGATATTTTGAAATATCCAACCTGAAGTATTACCGAAAAAGCTTCTATGAAATATACGATGCCGACTATCACGAGAATCAGCGGATCTTCCGTCAGAAGCGAGAGCGTAACGACCGCGCCGCCGAGAAACAGTGAGCCGGTGTCGCCCATAAATACTCTTGCCGGGTGAGCGTTGTAGACAAGAAATCCTATGCAGCCACCGAACACCGATATGGCAAGGACCGCGCCTACGCGCTGTCCCTGAAGAAGAGCTTTCACTGTAAAGAATACGCATACAGCCGCCGTAACGGATGATGCGAGTCCGTCTATGCCGTCGGTAAGGTTTACCGAGTTTGACGTGAATATAAAGAACGCAACAAAAAAAATGTAGAACCAGAATCCTATTTGGAGCTCCGCGCCGAAGAAAGGAATATAAAGCGTTTTGCAGAGTCCGAAAGATTTTTCAAATACTAACAGAAACAGGGACGCTATCACTGCCTGCAAAAGCACCTTCTGATATGCGCGGATACCGTCGTTTTTATGCTCGAACAGCTTTTTGCTGTCGTCTATTATTCCTACCATTCCGGAAAGAAAAGTAAAACCGTAGCATATCCAGAGTTTCAGTATTTCTTCTTTTCCGAGAAAGAAAAACGAAATAACAAGCGAAAGCGCGGTTCCCGCAATAAAGAACAGACCGCCCATTGTGGGTGTTCCGTCCTTGCATTTATGCCATCTCGGACCGATTTCCTTTACGGGCTGACCTATTTTTTTTGACATAAGCACGGGGATGAATATCTTTCCCAGAACGGCGGTGCATACTGCCGATACCGCAAGCACCGAAATAAGATAAAGCGTCATTGTTTTACTCCTGAAGCAGATGTGATATTCTTTCAAGTGACAGTGCGCGACTTGCCTTTATAAGCACGGTGTCGCCCTGATTTATAAACGGCTTTATTATCGTTGCCGCTTTTTCCGCGTCCGAATAATCGGATATTTTCGTTATCTTTTCGTGAGGCAGTCCTGCCGCTTCGGCACCGGAAGCTATTTCTTCCGCAAGCGTGCCGACCGTTATCAGCCTGTCGACGCCGACTTTTGCTGCCTTTGCGCCGACCTTTCGGTGAAGCTCGGAAGAATACTCTCCAAGCTCCCGCATCTCACCGAGAACGGCTATTTTGCCGCCGTCCTTTGCTATGTCTGAAAGCACACCAAGCGCCGCGCACATGGATTCCGGTCCTGCGTTATAGCAGTCTTCGATTATTGTAAATCCGTTTGATTTTATAATGCTTTGACGCATTTTGACAGGAGAGAAAGACAAAAGTCCTTGCTTTATTCCATCCTCGTTTATGCCGAGAAGCGTTCCTGCGGCGATTGCCGCAAGCGCGTCACATACGTTATGCGTACCTACCTGATTTATACGCAGACCGCATATGTTTTCGCTTTCCGTAGAGCGGAGATCGAAGGTTGTAAATCCGTCGTCGGCGGTTATATTCTCGGCTTTGTAGTCGCACTTCGGATTTTCAATTCCGAAGTAAAGCCGACACAGTTTTCTTTCGGGCACGGCGTTTTCAAGCAACGGCTCGTCGCCGTTCAGCAACAGAATTGCTCCGTCTTTCATTCCGTCTGTTATTTCAAGCTTTGCTTTGCATATATTTTCTCTCGAACCGAGATGTTCTATGTGCGAATTCCCTATGCAAGTTATTATGGCTATATCAGGCTCCGCGATTTTTGAAAGCGCCGATATTTCGCCGATATTGCTCATTCCCATTTCAAGGACTAAAAGTCTGTCGTCTTCACAAAGTGAAAGTACGGTGAGAGGCAGACCTATGTCGTTGTTTAAGTTTCCTTCCGTCTTGTGCGTTTTGTATTTTGTAGAAAGTATTGAATGGATGTACTGCTTTGTTGTTGTTTTTCCGACGCTTCCGGTTACGGCGACGGTTATTGTATTGAACTGAGCTTTATAAGCTTTTGCAAGCGAGCCGAGTGCTTTTCTTGTGTCGTCCGTCATTATATATGGGATATCGCAGTCCGGCTTCTTGCTGACGACGGCAACTGCTGCACCACTTTCCGCCGCTTTGCGGATAAAATCGTGGCCGTCAAAATTTTCTCCCTCTATGGCGAAAAAACATTCGCCGGTACAGTCGGTTCTTGAATCGGTAGCGACACCGTAAACTGTCGTCGCAGGATCTCCGCCGAAAAGCTCTCCGCCGCACATATCGGCAAGTCTTTTAAGATCTATTTTCTTGTCAGTGCATCCGAATTTCATTTTTTACAGTCCTTTTTTCAGAATTATGTTTTCCGCCTGTTCCTTGTCGGAGAAGGGAAGCTTTTTTTCTCCTACGATGATAAAGCTTTCCGCGCCTTTCCCCAAAAGCATTACCGTGTCGCCTTTTTCCGCAGTTGAAAGCGCAAGCTCTATCGCCTTTCCTCTGTCAGGCTCTGTTATGTAGTTTTCGCGCGATTTTATCTGTGAGATTATATCGTCTATTATATCGTTCGGCTCCTCGGAGCGGGGATTGTCGTTTGTTATTATCACCGTATCCGAAAGATTGCAGGCAACTTTTCCCATTTCCGCACGCTTGCCGCAATCTCTGTCGCCGCCGCAACCGAATACGGTTATTACTCTTCCCGGTGTGAACCCACGCGCGGCGGAAAGCACGTTTTTCATTGCGTCCGGCGTGTGGGCGAAGTCTATTATCACATGAAAACCCGTTTTGGTATCTATTCTTTCCATACGTCCTGGTGCGCCGTGAAATCGTTCGAGTGCGCGCGCCGAAAGTCGCGCTTTTATTCCGAGAACCGATGCCGCCGATGCCGCGGCAAGCATATCGAGCACCGAATAAGAGCCGAAAAGAGGAGAGGAGATGTGCTCTCTTGTGCCTACCGAACAGAAGTCAAACTGTACGCCCCATTCTGTGTGGATGATGTTGTCGGCATAGAAATCGACATCGAAATCCTTTGCGGAATAGTACCATATTTCATCGTTTGCCGCCCATGCCATCTCATATGCGTGCGGGTCGTCAAAGTTCAGCACCGAATGACGGCATTTTCTGAAAAGCCCGGCTTTTGCTGCCGAATAAGCTTCTGTACTTTTATGATAATCAAGATGGTCGCGTGAAAGATTTGTGAAAATTCCGACTTCAAAATCGAGACCGCAGAGCCGCTTTTGATCGAGCGCGTGGGAGCTTGCCTCCATAACCACAAAGTCGATATTTTCATCCGCTGCTCTTTTCAGCAAGGGTGCGAGAACGTCGGGAGGGGGAGTGGTATATCCTGTTTTTATGGTTTCGCCGCCAAAGTCGGCGCCCTCCGTGCCTATAACGCACGATGTATATCCGCCCTCGTAAAGTATGGCGGAAAGCATATTTGCTGTTGTGGTTTTTCCGTTTGTACCCGTGACTGCGCAAAGACGCAGTTTTTTCTGCGGATCTCCGTATATACGGAGGCATGCCAGAGCAAAAGCTTCTCTTGCGTCTTTTGTTATTACGGTAGGCACGGGGAAACGCCCGTCGGTTACCGTATCGGTCACAACTGAAGACGCGCCTTTTATAACCGCATCGTACATATTGGCGATACTTCCGTCAAGAGAGAAGAAAAGCTCTCCGGGCTTTATTCTGCGCGAATCCGCGCCGACGCCGTTTACTTCGATATCGCCTATTTCTTTAGGCAAAAGTATAATTTCATTCTGATGTATAAGCTCCGATAATTTCAAGAGCGGTCACCTCCGCAGGATTATTTGAAAAATATTTCTTCAAACATCCTACAAAAGCTCCGACTCAGTCAGTTACTTCCGTAATTCTGAAATCTACCGTTATTATACTTCCTTTTTCGGCGGATGTACCCGCCGCGATCGATTGATTCACCGCGACGGCGGAGCTTCCGCTTGTAACGCCCGTAAGGTGAATGTTGAAGCCTGCATTGGCAAGCAGTTTATTTGCCTCTGCCGCGCTTTTTCCTATTACTGACGGAACCGTTGCATATTCCGATTCCGTTGTACCGCCGGTGTAGAGAATTATTTTTCCGTTTTCGGGAGACATTTTGCTTCCCGATACGGGAACCTGATTTATTACCGATGTGCCGGAGCCTACTATTTCATATTTGAGTCCGGCGTCGCTTATGTTCTTTATTGCCGTGTCAAGCGCAAGACCGCGATAGTTCTTTACAGAGATTTCGAGCTTTGCCATTTCTTCTGCCGTGTAGGCGGGTTCAACGCCGAGATAGGGAAGTATTTCCGCAAGCATTTTCGCAACGTAAGGTGCGGCTACAGTGCTTCCGTAAATTGAGCCTATCGTCGGCTCGTCAACTGCAAGAAGTATTACTACCTTCGGATCGTATGACGGGGCGAATGCGACGGTTGAAGCTATTCGTTTGTTTCCTACCGTGCCTTTTTCCGAAGTACCCGTTTTTGCCGCTACGGAATAGCCTGCAACGTATGCATTTTTTGCGCCGCCGTTTGTAGCTACGCCTTCCGCGAGTATCGAGCAGATGGTTGAAGCCGTCTCTTTGCTTACGACCTGACGTTTTTCCGTTGTGCCGAAGGAAGCTTTGATCTTGCCGTCATTGTCTTTTATTTCTTTTACAACGTGAGGAGTTACGAGAGTTCCGCCGTTTGCGACGGCGGCAACTGCCGTTATCTGCTGTATTGCCGTTACGTTGTATCTCTGACCGAATGAGTAAACGGCAAGGTCGAGCGCGGACATATTATCTTCGCTTCTGTATACCGAGCCGGTCTCGCCGGGAAGGTCGATTCCGGTTTTCGAGTCAAGTCCGAAGGCGGAAAAGTATTTACAGAAAGTATTTATTCCTATGCGTTCTGCGAGCATCATCATACAGGGGTTGCAGGACTGCATAAGTCCCTGAGCAAAGGTTACAAGTCCGTGACCGGAAGTCTTGTGACATTTTATTTTCCAGCCGGATACGGTGTAAAAGCCTTTGCAGTAGAATGTATCGGTGATTTTTGCCTTGTTTTCTTCAAGCGCCATTGACGTGGTGAAGATCTTTGATGTAGAACCCGGCTCATACGTTTCGGTTATGGCTTTGTTATTCCACATTTCAAGAAGAAACGCCGAAAGCGCTTTCTGATATTCAACTGTTCCTTCGCCGTATTCGTCGGCTGCCGCAGCTATTTTTTTCTTGTAATACTCCGAAAACGTTGTGGGATTATTCAGGTCATAGCTGGGGTAAACAGCCATGCCGTATATTTCGCCCGTGGTCGGATCCATAGCGATTGCCTGCGCACGTGATTTGCATCCCGACTCAACAGCCGCCTGCTCAAGATAATTTTCAAGTATGCTTTGAATCTTATAATCTATGGTCGATACAAGGCTTGCGCCGTTCGATGCATCGATATAGGTTTCGTAGTTATATGGCATAGAACCCATTGCGCCGTTCTGAGCGGCGACTATTTTTCCGCTGACGCCGGAAAGTACGCTGTTATAGTAATATTCAAGTCCGTAACTGCCGCCGTCGGTTCCGCAGAAGCCGATAACGTGGCTTGCGAGCGTTGAAAAGGGATATACTCTTGTCGTCATTTCGGCGAGGCATATTTTTCTTTCAAGCTCATTGTCCGCAATGTACTGACGGACCTTGTCGGCAGTTGCTTCATCGACGTTCTTTTTTATGGTTCTGTCTTTGTATTTTGTCTTTTTCGACTGCTCGTAAACGAAATCGTACTCAACGCCAAGAATTTCCGAAAGTCCTTTGCATATAAGCTCGCGCTGTTCCTCTGTTTCTATATCGTACGGAGAGATAAATATTCTTTCGGTTGTGTAGTTTGTTGCAAGTACCACGCCGTTTCTGTCGGTTATTGTTCCGCGCGAAGCCGATATCGGCGTTTCGTATATCATCTGCTCAATTACCGCCGCGCGGTACTTTTTATAGTTTACTATCTGAAGGTAAAAGAGTCTGCCTATCAATATTGCCGCAATAAGAGAAATCAAAGAAAACAGCAAAAAAGAGCGGGTGCGTATTTGCGGACCCTGACGTCCGAGTATGGATTCCGGTTTGGACTTTTGCGCTGCCATTGTGTTCTCCTTTGCATAATATAAAAAGAGCAAAGAGCATTATTATATTCTCCTTACTCGAAAAAGCTATTACGATATTACATTATATTTGCGGCTTTGAAAATTATGCACGCTCCGCAAACGGAGCGCGCATAATTTCAGTTCATAAATTCTATAAACTTGTTGAAGTTCTTTGCTATTGCGCTGAGAAGAGAATCTATAGCACCGCCGAGAGTGCTTTCAGGCTCAACTATTTCGCTTATGTCTTCCGAGCTTTCACCCTCAAAATAAACCGTTGTTTTGCGTGAAGAGTCAAGACCGAGCTCCGAAGCGGTGGATTCTATCTGTGATTTTGTGTGTTTATAGTCAAGCTGACCTTCAAGTGTGGCGGCTTCGGCGGTGAGTGCTTTTATGTCGCTTTTCATTCCCGATATTTCGGATGAAAGCTCCGATACCTGAACGAACGAAAATATGATGAACATAAACAGCACCGTTGCAACGAACATACCTATTATAAGCGCAACAGGAAACGGGGAGCTTTTCTTTTCCCTTACGGTTTTGTATCTGTCTCCGCCGCCTCCGCACATATCGGAAAGGGAAGAGATGACACTCTTTTTAGTGGAGGGAGAACGATGGTCGTATGAAGGTTTTTTGGAGTTTTTGGGGTTTTGGTTTGAGTTCATGCTCTTCCTTCCTTTCCGTAATGCGTTACTGTATTTTTTCAGCCGCTCTCAGCTTTGCACTGTGCGACCTTCTGTTAAGCTTAAGTTCTTCCTCCGAAGGGAGGATGGGTTTTCTCTGAAGCGTTTTTATCTGCGGTTTTTTTCCGCACACGCAAACAGGGAACGACGGCGGACATGTGCAACCTTTTTCAAGTCTTGCAAAAATCTGCTTTACCGCTCTGTCCTCAAGCGAATGGAACGTAAGCACTGCGATCCTTCCGCCGGGAGCAAGTGCCTCTATCGCATCCTCTATTGCCGGAGCGATTATCGAAAGCTCGCCGTTTACTTCTATTCTTATTGCCTGAAAAGCTTGCTTTGCGGGATGATGTCCTTCAAGCAGGGCTTTTTTGGACGCTACCGATTTTATTATATCTACAAGCTCAAATGTGGTTTCTATCGGTTTTTCTTTGCGCCTTTCAGCTATGGCGCGTGCTATTTTCGGCGCATTCGGCTCCTCGCCGTATTCATAAAGAATTCTGCGAAGCTCGCTTTCCGGATAACCGTTTACAACGTCATACGCCGAAAGCGGAGCCGAGCGATCCATTCTCATGTCGAGCGGTGCGTCAAAGTTGTACGAAAAGCCTCTTTCGGCTGTGTCAAGCTGATATGAGGAAACGCCGAGATCGAATATCACGCCGTTTATCTTTTCTATGCCGAGCGACGAAAGTATATTTTTTATATTTGAAAAATTGTCCGAAACGTAGGTAATCCTGTCTGCGTAGGGAGCAAGTCTTTTCTTTGCCGCGTTTATTGCATCTGTGTCGCGATCTATGCAGATGAGTCTGCCACCGTCAAGGCGCTTTGCTATCTGTTCCGAATGACCGCCTCCGCCGAGCGTACAGTCAACGTAGATTCCGTCGGGCTTTATGTTCAGTGCATCGATACACTCGCCGAGCATTACCGAAAAATGATTGAATTCTCCCATCAGCCTTCAAGTGCTATCATAAGATTTTCAATGCTCTGAGCGTCTTCGGAGGCTTTCTTTGCTTCCCAAGCCGACTGAGCCCATATTTCAATGTACGAATTCACGCCTATGACCACGGTGTCCTTTTCGAGCTTTGCGTAATCGCGAAGCACCTGAGGAATAAGCACGCGTCCCTGAGAGTCGAGAGAGGCGTCCGACGCTGCTGAATAGAAGAAACGACGAACGTCACGACCCTGTACCATAGGGAGTGCATCGAGCTTGGCGGTGAATTTTTCCCACTCGGAAAGGGGATATACGCAGAGACAATGATCTACGCTGCGCGTTACAACAAAGTTTTCGCCGAGCGCTTCACGGAACTTAGCCGGAATAAAAACTCTGCCTTTTGCATCGGTTGAGTGGATAAACTCGCCTAAAAACATTTTATGCCCTTCCTTTCGTGGAATGTGGATAACTCTGTGGAAAGTGTGGAAATCCACCACTTTGCACCACTTTGCACCACTTTTATGGTTTAATTATAAATGATAGATGAATAAAATACAAGAGCTTTTTGAAAAAAATATAAAAAAACACGGCGGAAATTTCACCAAAAGTGAGATTTTCACCGTGTTTTGTTCATATTTATATTATTTTTATCCGAATGTAACAAAGCTGTTACTCGGAAAGGACTCGGAGTGCGTCTTTCGGGACATAACGCGAAACGCTTTTTCCTTCTGAAATGAGCTTGCGGACGAGAGTTGAGCTTACATCTTTATATTTCGGATCGGCTTCGAGAAGAACGGTCTTTATACCGCTGTGCTGATAATTGAAATCTGCCTGTTTCTGCTCATACACGCGGTCGCTTTCGCTTCGGACGCCTTTTATTATCACATCTGCGCCGGCTTCTTTTGCATATTCGTAAAGCATACCGCTGTTTGTAATGACTACGGCGTTTTCTATTTCCATAGTTGCCGCACAGAGTGCTTCGTACCGCTTTTCGAGCGGGAAGAGGGGCTTTTTATCGGGATTTTCAAATATGCCCACTATAAGCACAGCACACATATCCGCCGCGCGTTTTATTATATCAAGATGACCGTAAGTCACGGGGTCGAATGTCCCCGCCGTCAAAGCTATGCCGTACTCCATATTTATTCTGCCGCCTTCGGGGCAAGATAATAAATTATAACTCTGCCGTAGTGTGCCTGCTTTGTAAGGGTATAACGGGAAGCGACGTCGGTATCTTCCATAAGTCCTTCCTGCTCATCCTCGCAGATTATTATGCTTGTTTCTTTTACAAGCCTGCTGTCATAAATAGCTTTCAGCGACGATGGCAGAAGCCTTTTGGCATACGGAGGATCTATAAAAACTATATCGAAGCTGCTTTTTCCGGATGCAGATGCGGCGTACTTTTCAAAGTCCATACAAAGCACGTTTGACTTTTTGTAAAGCTTTGTTTTCTGTGCGTTTTCGGTTACGAATTTTATCGCCTCGCGCGAATTGTCAACAAATGTGCATTTTTCCGCGCCTCTTGAAAGCGCTTCGAGTCCCATCTGTCCCGATCCTGCAAAGAGATCGAGAACCTCGCGTCCCTCTATGTCGAATTGTATGGAGGAGAACACGGCTTCCTTTACTTTTTCCGTTGTCGGGCGGGTTATCTCCTCGCCTTCGGGAGAGGAAAGTCTTGTTCCTCTTGCCGTTCCGGTTATAATTCTCATATATCTGCTCCTTTATCTGAAATATTCTTTTATGTTTTTCGCAATACTTTCCGTTATACCTTTTACACGGCAAAGCTCGGATATATCCGCTTGCTTTATTGCCGAAAGGCCTCCGAATACCGCAAGAAGCGCTTTTGCTTTTGCTTTTCCCACGCCGCTCACATTTTCAAGTACCGAAGTTTTTTCGGCTTTGCGTTTTCCGCCCATCATTTTAGATATTGTAAAGCGATGAACTTCCTCCTGAATTTTATATATAAGCGAATAGACCTGCTGTTCGGAAAGGATCTGTATCTCGTCTCCGTCCTCGCCGACAAGCGCACGTGTTCTGTGCTTGTCGTCCTTTACCATGCCGAGCGTCGGAATATCATATCCGGCTTCTCTCATTGCCTGCTTTGCCGCCGAAACGTGGGCTGCGCCGCCATCTATAAGGAAGAGATCCGGTGCGACGGCACCATCGTCCGAGAAGTGAGCGCATCTTCGGCTTACGGCTTCACGCATCGAGGCATAGTCGTCACGAGTGGATACGGTTTTCATTCTGAAAATGCGGTAGTCGCTCTTTTTCGGCTTGCCGTTCTCAAATACGACCATTCCTGCGGTTATATGCTCGTCGCCGATGTTTGAAATATCAAACGCCTCTATTCTTTCCGGAACGGTTTCAAGTCCTGCAAGCGAAGCGAGCCGTGTAAGAGTCTTGTCTGTTTTCTGGGATGAAAGCAGATATTCTTTACACTTTTGCTCAGCGTTTTCTTTTGCCATGTCGCACAGCTTTTTCTTTTCTCCTCGCAGGGGGATGGTTAAGTTAACTTTTCTGTTTGTTTTTTCGGAAAGCCAGCTTTCGCAAAGCTCTTTATCGCTTTCGGAAAGCTCGCCACCTACGGTTATTTCTTTCGGAATATATTCTCTGCGGACGTAGAGCTCGCATATAAACGAGCACAGTGCGGATGAATCAAGTATTTCACCGCCCGAAAAATAAAATATTTCGGAGTCTGTGAGTTTTCCCCCTCTTATATAAAATACGCACACGGCGCTGACGGCATCGCCCGCATAAGCCGATATAACATCGCGCTCGACTTCAGGGGAGGCTACGACCTTTTGTTTTTCACGCAGCTTTTCTATCGCGCGGATTCTGTCGCGGCAGACGGCAGCTGCCTCGAACATTTCATTTTCCGACGCATAGAGCATTTTTTCTGTCAGTTCGTCGGTTATTTTTTTGTAGTTTCCTGAAAGGAAGTCCACCGCTTCCGAAAAGCTTTCGCGGTACTGCTTGCTTGTTACGTTTTCATCGCACGGAGCAAGGCAGCCTATCTGTCTGTATATGCAATGTGTGACCTTTCCTTTGTCGCGCGGAAAACGCCTGTTGCAGGCGGGAAGTCCGAAGGTCTTTTGCATTGCGTTTATTATACCGTAAACGACGGTAGTTCCCGAATAGGGACCAAAATACAGCGCGCGCGGATCTTCTCTTTTCCTTGTTACGGTAAAGTGCGGATACTCATCGTGCATATTTACCGAAATATAAGGGTATGACTTATCGTCCTTGAGCTTTATGTTGTATCGCGGTTTGTAGAGCTTTATAAGGCTGTTTTCGAGCGTGAGCGCTTCTGTCTCTGTATCGCAGACGATATATTCAAAGTCGCGGACGAGAGACGTCATCATATCTGTTTTTACGCTTTTGAAGTCGGTTTCGTGAAAATACTGAGAAACACGGTTTTTCAGCTTTTTTGATTTTCCGACATAAATAACTTTTCCTCCGTCGCCGCGCATTATATAAACGCCGGGAGAAAGGGGAAGAAGCGAAGCTTTTTCGCGCAGGCTTGCGGCATATGCGGCATTTACCACGTCAAAAACCTCCTTTCAAGAAAAAAACGGCAGTTGCAAAGCATCTGCCGCCGTTATGCAATGGCTTTTCCGATCAGAGAGAATTGCTGACCAACTCCTCAAGACCGTTCAGTGCCTCGGTTTCGTCGGGACCGTCGGCAATCAAAGTGATCGTCATTCCTCCGGTGATACCCATTGAGAGTACGCCGAGAAGGCTTTTTGCGCTTATGCGTCGATCATCCTTCTGGATCCAAATAGAGCTGGCATAAGAATTTGCTTTCTGAATGAAGAACGTTGCTGGTCTTGCATGGAGACCTACGTTGTTTTTGATTGTTACATCTCTTGAAATCATACCTTATGCTCCTTTGACGGTATAAAACACGCCTTTTTACCTGATATGCGTGCAGATTATCTTTTATTATATTGTATTATAACAAATGATTAAAATAAAATCAATAGTTTTTTAATATTTTTTGTCATTTGGCACCCGGCGAGCCTATGTCTACGAGCGTCATTGCGAATTCAACATCCGTTGTGTAGACATAAACTATATCGGAAACGGTCGCAAGCTTGTTTCCGCCGATATAAAATCCGCTTTCTCCCGATTTTCCGTAAAGCACGGCCGTGCCTTTTACGTCCATAAGAAATGGATCGTCAACGCGCTGGATTGATCCGTTGCCGTTTTCGGCGTAGATTTTTGAGTGTTCTGTGTAAACGCCCTGAACGTAGCCGATTATCGTGTCTCCGTCCGAAAGGTAAAGCACCGTTCCGCTTTTTATTTTTTCGGTCATTGTGTCGGCGGTGGACTGCATAACTCCCGGAACGATAAAGCTTACCGTTACCTTTTCGTCAAGGGAATCTTTTGAGTTGTAATAGTATCTGAACACGAGCGCGGCGATGCACGCCAGAATAACGAGTATAAGGAGCGCATCAAAAATGTTGAAGCGTGATTTTGTTTCCTGTCTTGCCATGATAGCCTCCTTACTCAATGTTGAACGCCGTGCAGAACGATGTGCCGGCAAAGGTTCCGCATCTGAAATATATGCGTGAACCGACGAGAATCTTATTGTCGGCTGCGTAGGCTATGCCGCGACTGTCAACGCTTCCGGTTACATAAAGGGTAACATATACATCGTAAAGGTTATCGTATTCGGAATACGTTACGGAATATTTACCCAGGCTGTCCACAACCACTTTGCTTCCGACATATTTGGCTTTTTCGGAGCGCACATCGCTTATCGTGCCGATAGGCTTTCCGGTGGATGAGTCCGTAACTTCTGAGCCTGTGGTTATAAGTGAAAGATAATCCTTATTTATTCCCGAAAGCTTTACGGTGTAGGTTATGGTCTTTTCGCTCTTTTCGGCGCTTTCCTTATCGGAAACAGTCATATACACGACCACCGCTATAAGGGCAAGTACCATTAAGATTATAAGTACGTCAATAAAATTGAAGCGTCCTTTTACCTGATCCTTGTTTTCCATAGTGCCAAACTCTTTCCCGACGAAATTTTATTTGCGCCGTCCTCTTCCGTCGCAAGGGGAGGCGTCGCTTTGTATCAATAGAAGAAATCTCCGGATTCTTCGATAGCGTTCTTTGAAAGCATTACCGCAGCGGCAGAAAGTCCTGTCATTATCCAGAACATAAGGAATACGCGGTAGTTGTACCACACATAATCGGTCATTCCCTGAACAAGAAACGCCACAAGTCCGCAGAATATTCCTGCTTCCGTAAGCTTTTCGCTTTTGGATTCGGGCGATGCTATGTGCGAAAGATTCATCTGTATAAGCACGAACACGAATGCCGCGAATATCACGGCTCCCGATATTCCGAGCTCGGTGAGTATCTGAAGATAAAGGCTGTGGCTGTGCGGTGCTGTCTCTATTCCGCGCAGCGCATAGGACGGATAAACTGCGGCAAAGGCGCCTTCGCCTATGCCTATTCCGTATGGGAACACGTCGCCGAGCATTTTAATTACTCCGCGCCAGATGCCTATTCTGTACGATGAGGAGGTGTCCGAATGGGTAAATATGCTTGCTATTCTGTTTGTAACGCTGCTGCTGAGCGATATCGCGACTGCGGCGGGAGGAAGAAGAAGTATTCCTGCCGTAAGGCAGCGTTTGTCCGCCAGAAGAATAAATACTATTACGGAAACCGCAAAGCCGAGCCATGCTCCGCGCGACCATGTGAGGACGAGACAGAACACGTCAAAGGCGGCTCCGCAGGCGAAAGCAAAACGTTCCTTTGCGCTTTTTGCGGTAAGTGCAAGCGCGACCGTTACGGGTATTATAAGAATGAGATATTCACCAAGAACATTGGGATTTGCAAAAGTGGAAACGACTCTGCCTTTTATTTCTCCGAAATCGGACATATCCTGCCAGATAACGGACGGCGAACCTATGAAATTTTCAAAAATTCCGTAGAGCGAAACTATCGCACCGGAAAATGCGACCGCCGAGAGGCATTTTTTGAGAAGCGAATACGAGCGGATAAGATTTTTTACTATAAAGTAAGCGGCTATAAAGCACACCATAAGCAGCATTTTGTTTGTGCTGGATTTCGATTGTGAAAAGATCCCGCCGAAAAACGTGAGAAGCAAAAACAACAATACAGGAACATCTATAAACGATATTTTGAAAACGCGCTTTCCGCAGAAGAATTTGATTATGCATGAAACAAGCACAAGGCAGGTAAGCACGGCAAGCGCCATTGTGGGCAGGAAGGGCAGAAGCAGGCATATGCCTATAATTCCGGCTTCGGGAGACAAAAGCACCGCGTGAACCGATATCACAGCGGCAAGCGCGATGACTACATATTCCGCAGGAACGAATATCGAAACCGTTCCGGATATCATGCCGACGAGGAACGAGACGCTGATGCCGGTATATGCAGGCTGAGCCGCCGCATAGTCCACCGAGACCGAACGAAGATTCAGTACGTCGAAGAATATAAATCGCAGCATTACCGAGCCCGATATCGCCTGAGCAAGACTTTTCTTTGACATAAACAGCACTACCGATATTGCGATAAGCGCGATTCCCGTTGCAAGAGACGCTGTATTTACCTCAATGTCGAAAGAATATTTTTTCAGCAGATAAGTCGCTACTACATAAAAACCGAACGAAAACGCGAACACTCCGTACGAGGCGAGAGAAGTTATCAGCAGAGAAGAGTAAAGCTTTCCTATTGCAGAGATGAAAAAGCTGTTTTCGATGGACGAAGCGAATTTATGCTTCACTTTGCGAAAGCTTTCACTTTCGGAAGAACTGAGCGAGTGAGTCGCGCTTCCGATAAGAGAACGTTCCGCGCAGTCGTTTACTTTATCATAAGAAAGGAAAATGCGCGCTGCAAAGCTTGTCCTCGCTGCTTTATACAGAGCGTCGGCGAACCGCATAAGTGCGGAAACTATAACGCCGCTACGGAAGCTTTTTGCAATTCTTTTTCCAAACGGGAGTTTTTTTGTGCTTTTGGACACGCTCACACCTCCTTGCTTCTGGTTTTTGCGATTTTACGCAAAATGCCTATACATATTAAATATACCACACATCCGCCCGAAAAGACAATAGCACAGACGATAAAATTTTGAAATATTGAAGAATTTACCGCATTTTTTTCAAAAAATCCGTGCAAAAGGGCTGTCGCGGCGAGGCAAACGCCGCCCGATAAGGCAACCACCCCAATACTTATGCCGAGCTGTTTGCAGAAGAATCCTTTTATTTTTATCACGGCAAAGATAAAAAGCACCATGGCTGAGGTAAAGTGTGCCATTCCGTATGATACGGCAATGGCGATTTCTCCGGCGTTTAATATAAAGACCGAAACTGCGCCTGCTGCCGCAAATACGGTGATTCCCGAAATGGAAGCCACTACAACCGGAAATGGGTGCTTTCTTGCGAAAAATCCGCGCGAAAGCACTTCAAAAACGCAGAAAAACGGTACGGAAAAAGCAAGCGAGCCAAGTATTTTTCCACATATGAGGGCAAGCTCGGCACCGAAATTTCCGCGCATATATATCATACATATTATATTATCGGAGAGGAAGTAAAGTCCTATGGCGACGGGGAGCGAAAGCGCAAGTGCGGCAAACACCGCGCCGACAAGCTGATGGGAAAACTCTTTATCGTCTCCGACGGAAAACGTTCTTGAAAGCGACGGCAGAATGAAGTTGCACACGCCATAGGTAAGCACGCCCGACGCTATGAGCCAGAGCGTGACGGAATAATCAAACGCAGCGACCGCTCTGTCAGAAACGAAAGAAGCAAAAAAGGTTATAAGCAACGAACAGGCAGGGAGGAGCCATGCTCCGGCAATTACGGACGGAGCGGCTTTCAGCGCAGGAGCAAGTCCTTTTCCCCTGAGCTTTATCGTAAGAGCGGGGAACAGGTGCTTCGATATAATCGGCACGGCGAGAGTGAAGAACTGTATCGCCCACGAAAGCACATATATTGCCGCGAGCGTGAGCATTGCCTTTTCGCTTTCGATATTCCGCGCTACGGCAAGATAGATAATTACGGCAATGTTCGATATCGAGCTTACGAGCGACGGCAGTATGAAATTGCCGTGTGACTGAAGTATTCCCACAAGGACATAAGCTGCTCCTGTGAATATTATCATGGGGAACATTACGGAAAGAAGCTTTGTTCCGAGTGCAAAAGCTTCCTCACTCAGGCTCGGTGCGCAAATGGAGAGTATCGTCTTTGAAAATACCGAGCCAAGCACGGCTATGACAGACGAAACAATTATTGTAAGCGTGAAAAAAGACGACGAAAAACGCCGTGCGCCGTCATCGTTTTTTGTCAGCTTGTCGCTGTAAAACGGAACGAAGCATGCCACTATCGCCGCCGAAAGCAGTATGTCGAAAACGGAGAGCGGAATTTTGGAAGCTGTCGAAAAAGACACGGCAAAAACGCCGTCGCCAAGCCTTTTGGCAAGCATTATCTGCCTTGTCATGCCGAGCAGTTTTGAAAGCGCCGTTGCAATTATCATTACGGTTACGGTAAATCCGCTTCTCCTTGTTTTCATTTTTTCCTCTTTATTTTTTCTTTTCGCCGCCGAGAAGATCGGGGCGTTTTTCTTTTGTGCGCCGCAGCGACTGCTCTCTTCTCCATGCTTCTATATTCGCGTGATGACCGCTCAGAAGCACATCCGGAACGAGCCTTCCCCGAAAATCATAGGGACGGGTGTACTGCGGATATTCGAGCGTTCCGTCGGAAAGGCTTTCATCCTCATAACATTCGGGACTTGCGAGAACGCCTTCTATCATACGACTCACACAGTCGGTGAGTATGCAGGCGGGAAGCTCTCCTCCTGTGAGGACGTAATCGCCTATGGAGATTTCTTCATCTACTATTTCTTCGATTATCCGTTCGTCCACGCCCTCGTAATGACCGCAGAGAATAACGAGGTTATCGTAATTTTCCGCAAGCTCCTTTGCGTGCGACTGCGTAAGGATCTTTCCCTGAGGAGACATATATATCACGCGTCTGCGTGTGCAGGGGTTTGTCTCGGGCGAGGTTATCGCCTCAAAGCAATCGTATATCGGCACTGCGGACATGACCATTCCCATTCCGCCCCCGTAGGGAGTATCGTCAACGCGACGGTGTTTATCTTTTGAATAATCGCGTATATTATGCACATTTATTTCTATTATACCCGCTTTTTCGGCCCTGCCGACAATACTTTCGGAAAGCACGGTGCGGACAAGTCCGTCAAAAAGCGTCATTATATCAAATCGCACGGGAAAAGCTCCTCTCAATCAAAAAATCCGTCTATGGGTGTGATGAAAATTCCTTTATCCACATCAACGGAAGCGACATATTCCGGAACGTTCGGCATAAGTACATCCTCGCCAGAAGTTTTTATAACGAAAATATCGTGCGGATCATACTGAAGAACGTCTTTCAGCTTTCCGTAAACTCTGCCGGTGACGTTGTCTATAACGTCAAGCCCGATAAGATCGCATATAAACGTTCTGCCTTCCTTTACGGGAATATCCTCTCTTTTTGCGGAGAGCACTTTGTTTTTCAGTTTCAGCGCGTCGTCTATAGTGCAGATGCCGTCGAGCTTTATCAGCAGGAAGGCACCGCCCGTGCGGACGCTCACGGCAGTGTATTCTTTTTCTCCGATATAAAAATGTTTTATTTTCTTCAGCACATCGGGGGAGTCGCACCATGCTTCGACTTTGAGCTCTCCCGCTATTCCGTGAGTGTTTATTATTTTGGCTATTTCAAGAAATTCTTTTTTCATTTTGCTTCCTTTGAAAAATGTATTGATGAAAAATTGCCTCGGTAAGCTTGGCGCTTTCCGGGGCAATCTGAATTTGCTTCTCAGCTCTTGAATTTGCGTTTTCTTGCAGCTTCCGATTTTTTCTTGCGCTTAACGCTCGGTTTTTCGTAGTGCTCTTTTTTCTTGACCTCTGCGATCTTACCGTCGCGTGCGACCTGTCTCTTGAATCTGCGAAGAGCGCTGTCAAGCGATTCATTTTCTTTTACTCTAACTTCTGCCATGATTTTGTTTCCCTCCCCTCGCAGCATGAAAATTACATAGGCAATCAAAATACCTTATTTGATATTATACACGCAGTTTTTCGTCGTGTCAAGATAAAATCGCAAAAAAATCAATGGCGAAAGGAAATGCTGCGGCATAAAATAAACCGAAAACATAAAAACGACAAAAAGGAGAAACCACAATGGCTGAGAATGAAAGATATTTTGCGGCGGCGAATTCGGGAGATGGCTTTTTCAGCCTGTTTTCCGAAGTTTTTGACAGAAAAAAGCTGGATAAGATATATATTCTTCGCGGAGGACCAGGAACAGGGAAATCAACGCTGATGAAAAAGATAGGCAGGCGCGGAGAGGACGAGGGATTTACGGTGCATTACATTCCTTGCTCGTCGGATGTCAGTTCGCTTGACGGGGTGATAATTCCTGAAAAAGCGGTGGCTGTATTCGACGGAACGGCACCTCACTCGGCAGAACCGAAATACCCTTATGCGGCAGAAGTTACGGCGGAGCTTTACGGCGGACTCGGAGAAGGAGTTTTGCGAGGAAAAAGAGCCGAGATAATCGCGCTTACCGATCATGCGGCGCTTGAAAGCGCGGCGGCATATGAATATCTTTTTGCAGCGGCAAAAATGAAGCGCGAAGCACTTTACTGCGTGCGCAGATGTTTTGACGGCACGAAAGCTGCCCGCGCGGCAAAAAGGGAAGTTTCGGCACTTTCCGCAGGGGGAGAAGAAAAGCGCAGGTTTATAAGCTCTGTGGATTGCGACGGTATGAAAACGCTTGATACATATAAAAAACTTGCAAAGACGAAAACAGCAGTGACTGATAAGTTCGGACTCGGATATGAATTTATGCGTCTGCTGCTTGCGTCTGCCCGCGAAAAGGGTGCGCTCTGCACAAGATTTTCAGATCCCATAGCTCCCGAGCTTACGGAAGCGCTGTGGTTTGAAAACGATAAGGTCTATTTCTTTATCGATCGCACGGAAAACGAAGAGTGCGATAAAAAACTCAATATAATGCGTTTCGTTTCAAGGGAAAAGCTGAGGGAGTCACGTCAGAAGCTTCGCTTTGCCGCAAGATGCGAGGAAGCGCTTACCTGCGGTGCGGTTAAATGCTTCGGCGTTGCAAGGAAAGATCACGATGCGCTTGAAAGTATATATTCCGACGCTATGGATTTCCGTTTTGCGGACATAACCGCAGAAAGAATAATTGCGGAAATATTCGATTGAGCTTTTGCGAAAATGTAAATAATCTAAAATAACATTGAAATCCTGACGAAAGTGTGATATTATATAAAATACGTTAAAAGGGTAAATACGTTTTCCCGGATAAATAAAATATCGGAGTGTTTATTGCAATGAGAAAAATAACAAAACTCGTCGCCGCCGTGATGGCGCTGACAATACTTTTGCTTTTGCTTGTATCATGCACCAGAAAGCCCGGACTTTATTCCTGGTACGGCAGAGTAAAGGTTGATTATATACTCAAAATGACGGTTGACGCCGGCGACGGAGAAAAAACCTACGACGTTCCGTTTGACACATACAGAAATCTGTGGGTTTATTTTGCCACGCTTGTGTCGGACGTTATAAAGCAATCGGAAGATTCGCAGCAGCTTACCACGAAAGAACAGAAGACAGCTGTTCTTAAAGAATATACGGAAGATGAGCTTTGCGAATATTACGCCCTTGTTGCGATAGCGGAAAGATACGGCGTTTCGATAACCGACGCCGATAAGGAAAACTTCAAAAACGACTATTATTCGAGAATAGAGAAATACATCGATACTCTTGACGAAAAATACAAAGACGATTTCAAGGGAACAAAGGAAGAATACGCAAAGTATCTTTACGAAAAGGCTATAACCAACCTCGGAATGACGGAAGAGTATATAGAATATCTTTACTATAAAAACCTTCTTACAAGAAGAGTAAAGATGGCGCTCGTTCCCGGACTCCGTTCATATGCGGAGCAGCGTTATTTCCACTTCAAACAGGTGTATATAGAATACACAAAGGGCGACGACGCTCAGGAGAGCAAGGCAAACGAGGATATCCGCAAAGCGTATGCGGAACTCAAGAGCGGCGTATCTATGGACGAAGTTATTGATAAATACAGCAATAACAGCGTGTACAGCGGAGAATTCTATTTTGATGCTTACGGAAATATTCTTGCTTCTTCTACAAACGATACGATTGGTGATATAGTAGTAGAGGCTATAAAGGCAATTCCCGAAGGCGCTTGCGGCGAAATAATGATGGGCGACGCTGATGACGAAAAAGCATATGTTGCGATAATTCAGAGGCTCGGCTTTGACGACGAATTCCTTTACGGTTCATCCGATGAGGCTGAGACGATATTCAAATATTCTTACAGCGGAGCATCAAGCTATTCGGAAAATTATATGGTTTATAACGATATGCTCGAAGCCTACAAGCAGAATATGAGAGTGGAGCCTTACGATGCAAAGGTCTATAAGCTTGTAAAATACAACAGCATGTATTGATGCAAAAAGGGAAGTTGAAAAATGAAAGTATCTCTTGTAATTCCAATGTATAACGAAAGCTCCATAATAGACGGAGCGATAAAGACATTTTCGGAGTATCTCAAATCAAAGTATGAGGATTGGGAGCTAATTTTTGTTGACGATGGCTCAAAGGACGGCTGTGGAGATTCGGTAAAAGCTGCATCGGAAAAAGAGCCGAGGATACGTCTTGAGGGCTATTCCGACAACAGAGGAAAAGGCTGCGCCGTAAGAACAGGCATGCTTGCGGCAACCGGTGATATCGTTGTATTTACGGATTGCGACAACGCCTACGGCGAAGAGGCTGTCGGACGGATGATAGATATGTTCGGGACGACAGACGCCGATATAATAATCGGTTCGCGAAATCTCTCAAAAGACGGATACGAGGACTATACTTTTATCCGTAAGATAGCTTCAAAAACGTATATAAAAATAATTGCTCTTGCGGCGGGCTTTAAGCTTTCCGACTCTCAGAGCGGAATCAAAGGCTTTCGCAAAGCGGCGGCGCAGAAAGTTTTCCGCAATTGCGAAGTCGATCGTTTTGCATTTGACCTTGAAGCTATTATGATAGCTCAGAAGGCGGGCTTCAAGATAGAAGAAATGCCTGTGAAGATAATCAATCACAGAGAATCGAAGGTAAGAGTCCTGCGTGACGCTGTGAAAATGCTTTCCGACGTCCGCAAGATGAAAAAGAGAATAAAGAAGATGGAGCTTAAATAAAGTCAAAATTAAAAGAGGAAAATCCGTAATGGATTTTCCTCTTTTTGATTGCTTTCGGAACGTAAATAAAAGCGGGAAGCGGTTCTGCTTTCAAATGATGTAATTACAGAAACTTAATAACTGAAGTTTCTTTTGCCTATTTCTTTTCAAAGACTGCATAAACAAAAACAGGGGTGGAAATCCCACTCCCGTTTTCAAATGATGTAATTGCAAAAACTTAATAACTGAAGTTTCTTTTGCCTACTTTTTTCAAAGACTGCATAAACAAAAACAGGGGTGGAAATCCCACTCCCGTTTTCAAATGATGTAATTGCAAGAACTTAATAACTGAAGTTTCTTTTGCCTACTTTTCTTTTCAAAGAAAAGTATGGTCAGTCTGCGAAAAGGGTAATTTTCTTTGCAAAAATAATAGTGATTATGTCGCATACCCAACACACAAGATAGATGACTCTTACTATCCAGCCGAGAACAGCGGGAAGTGCGGCAAATGAAACCACCGAAAGTATGAACGATACAAGAAGTACTACTCCAACTACCTTTGAAGAAGTTTTTTTACCGCCGAGTCTGTAAAGACCTCCGAAAAGACCGTCAACAAATATAACAAGAAGAAGTTGAGCGATCCATGGAAGTCCGGAAAGGGTTTTTCTCATTGTTTATTTTCCCCCATAAATAAAATTTGTGTAAAAACACATCTTTATTAATTATTATATCATCAAATAGTTTTTTGTCAATAAACAGGCGGATGTTTTTATCTTGAGACCTGCGTCACGATGACATTTTCTCCGCCGTAATAACGGAGTGAAGACAAAAGCTTTGCCGAAGGGTTGAAATAAACCAGAGTATTCTTGCCGTTTTCGGGAAGAACCGCGCAGTAAAGCTCACGCGTGTCGGGAGATGAGCAGTACATAAACTTTTTGTCGGCTGTGACATTTATCATATCTGCGGGAGCAACGCTTTCAAATGAAGAAACACTTGACTTGAAAATTTCTTTTGCGTTGCCGTAACCGTTTACGGCGTAAACGTACAGACTTCCGCGACATACAATATAAACATATTCACGCTGTGTGTGCTTCCATGTAAAATACCACAGCATCCAGAGGAAGAACGGAAGAATTGCGATAACGTACGGCATTTTTGTTATGACAGTAAACAATACTATATATCCGCCTGCAAACAGTACATATAAAAGAATAAAAATCGCACGGGAGAGCTTATCCTTGCTTGTGGGTTTGCAGGCTACCGCAAACTGCGAAAAATGCTCGTTTGCCTCTTCTTCTTCCTTGAACGGGATACCTTTGTATAAACTTTTGCTCATTTTCTGTTACCTCATATCATTTTAAGAATATCGTAGCTTTCGGAAAGGAAATCTTTCATTTCGTCGCCGGAAAGACGGCGGAACGAAAGCGTTGCGAGACGGTATATGCTTTTTGCTATAACGTCTGCTTTTTCATCGCCTGCCGAAAGCTTTTCTTCAAGCGATTTTATAAGCGGGCTTGCGGTGTTTACCGTAAGCGCTGCTTTTTGCGGCATGGTTTTCGGGTCTATGCCGTATATGCGCATCATATCCTCAAAACGACGGCTTTCCTCCGATGCTCCGAGCATTGCAGGGACGTTTTCGTCGTCCAGCTTTGCGAATTTCACTTCGAGTTTGTCATCGCCGGAGGCTTTTACAAACGCGGCTTTGAGCGCTTCGCTGTCGGTTATTTCCGCGTCTTTATCAGAGAGAGCGCCCGATATATCGGCGTCGACGCGCAGGAATTTCAGTCCGTCGTTTTCGCGTTCGAGCATCGTAATATACTGAGAATCTATAACCGTGTCAAGCACGCATACGCGGAAACCTTTGGCGCGGAACATTGCAATGTACTGCGCCTGAGCCGTTTTGTCGGTCGTGTAGTATACGGTCTTCTCGTGAGTTTCTTTTGCTTCATCGAGATATTCAGAAAGGGTTACGCATTTGTCGTCCGTATCGCGGAAAAGAACGGCGTCCTTTACTTTTTCATTGAATTTTCTGTCTTTGAGGCAGCCGTATTCAATGAACGTTCGTATGTCGCCCCATATCTTTTCATAGGCTTCGCGCTCGGTGTTTGCCATAGATGTGAGCTTGTCTGCGACCTTCTTTGAAATGTGCGCGCTTATTTTGCTTACATAGGAGCTGTTCTGCAAATAGCTTCTTGAAACGTTGAGCGGAAGATCGGGGCAGTCAAGCACGCCGCAGAGCATAAGCATATATTCGGGTATGACTTCTTTTATGTTGTCCGCAACAAAAACGGAATTATAATACAGCTTTACTTCGCCCTCAAGCGATTCGAACTCGCTGTCTATTCTGGGGAAGTAAAGAATTCCTTTGAAGTTGAGCGGGTAATCGGCATTTATGTGTATGTGGAAAAGCGGGTCGCGCTTGCCCGGAAATACCTTTGAATAAAACTTTTTGTATTCTTCTTCCGTGCATTCGGACGGAGCTTTCTGCCACAGCGGACATTTGTCGTTTATCGGTTTTTCTTCTTTTTCGTGATCGTGACCGCATTCGCACTCATCGTCGTGGTCGTGGTCATGGTCACATCCGCAACTGTGTTCGTCTTCATCGCCGTGAAGATAGATATCCTCCGTCATAAACGAGCAATATTTCTGAAGCACGGCAAGCACTCTGTGATAATCGAGATATTCTTCGTTATCGGTATTTATATGCATTATAACGTCGGTGCCGTGCGTTTCTCTTTCTCCTGCGGATATTTCATACTCGCCGGATTCGGCGCATGTCCAATGTACGGCGGGTGAGTCTGTATAAGATTTTGTAACGACTTCAACCGTATCGGCAGCCATAAACGCCGAGTAAAATCCGAGTCCGAAGTGACCGATTATTCCCGTGCCGTTTTCTTCGGAACCTTCGTATTTTGAGATGAAGTCCATCGCTCCCGAAAGCGCGATATTACAGAGATACTTTTTAAGCTCGTCCTCCGTCATTCCTATGCCGTTGTCGGAGACAGTAAGGGTTTTTGCGTCTTTGTCGACCGTCACGTCAACTCTGAAATTCTCTGAGGCAAAATCCGCTTCTCCGAGAGAGGACAGCCTGCGAAGCTTCGTTATGGCGTCAACGGAGTTTGACACTATCTCGCGAAGGAAAATTTCCTTCTCTGAGTAGAGCCATTTTTTTATAATGGGGAAAATGTGTTCGGTTTGAACGGAAATTCCGCCTTTTTCGATTTCGGACATAAATCATCATTCCTTTCCTGTGTTTATCCGAAAAGATATATTCGGTGAAAGTCCGCTTCTGCATTATTGCCGAAGCGGACTTGGATCTCTTTGATAAATGTTGTTATTTCAACCCTTGCTCGCGTTTTCGGCGGTTGTATTCGGAGCTGGGATTTACGATCTCGCGCCAATCGAGGTCACCGCGATCGATTGCGGTTATTATAAGCTCCGCCGTAGCGATGTTTGTCGCTATCGGTACGTTGTTCGCGTCGCATTTGCGGATCAGGGAATTGTCGTTTGCGTCGAACTCATCGGCGGGGTCGTGAAAATAAACCACAGCGTCGATCTCGTTGTATTCTATACGTGAGGATATCTGCTGAACGCCGCCCTGCCTTCCGGGAAGGACGTGCTCTATTTTAAGACCTGTCGCTTCGGAAATAAGTCTGCCTGTCATTTTTGTGGCGCAAAGATTGTGCTTTGCAAGTACGCCGCAATAAGCGATGCAGAACTGGGTCATAAGCTCTTTTTTTGTGTCGTTTGCTATCAACGCTATTTCCATTGTGGGGAGATCTCCTTTCGTGATTTACCTGAGGGTTTTCAGTCTTCTTATTTTATAAAACAGCGGGATCTGTTCTCCTTCGGTACGTGCGGCGATATTATCGAAAGCACGGGTGACATTCTTGCTGTAAAGCTCGTCCGTAAGTTTTCCTTCATCGCCTGCGCGGATAAGCTCGGAATCGTAGGGAACAGCGCCTATAAGCTTTACCGCCGCGCCGTCGATTATGCTTATAAGACGGAGCTTTTCATCGGCTGCGCGTTTCCCCGTGACCTGATTTATTATCAGCCTGAGGTGTCTTACGCCTCTGTCGTAAAGAAAGGCGGCTGTTTTGTCTGCGGCTCTTACCGATGCTCGCGTGGGAGAGGTTACTATATAGGCGGTATCGGCGACTGCCGAAGCGAACGCCAGAGGCTCGCCTATTCCGCCGGGAGTATCTATAAAGATATAATCGTATTTTCCGCATCCGGCGTATGCCGCAACGGTACGCCTGAATGAGAAAATGTTCATTCTGTTGTCGAAGTTATACGGTGCGGCTATAAAGAACAGCTTGTCTGTTCTTCTGTCGTTTACCACTATCTTTTCGGGAGGCACTCTGCCGAGAACGGCATCGGCTATATCGTAAACGACGCTGTCCGAAAAGCCGGCTACAAGGTCAAGACAGCGGCTTCCGAAGTCACAATCTATCATAAGCACGGTTTTTCCGCGCAGGGCGAGCGACATTGCAAGATTTGCACATACGGTGGATTTTCCCACTCCGCCCTTGCAGGAGGTGAAGAGTATTATCCTTGACGGACGGAATCCGGTTTCGGGCATAGACACACTCCTTTCGCGCATTAAGATTATCTTATAATATCACAAAACATATCGTGTGTCAAGATTTTCTGCCTACTACTATTGTGGAAAGTGACCTGAAAGCTTCGTCTTCAAGCGGGGCAAGATCGAGTTTGGCTTCCTCGCGTTCGACCTTCCAAAGCTCGGGCTTCGTCCTCGGATGACGGGGTGTAAACACAGTACAGCAATCCTCAAACGGCAGGATAGAAGTTTCAAATGTGCCTATCTTGCGTGATATTTCGATTATTTCTTCTTTGTCCATTCCTATGAGCGGGCGGAAAACAGGGCGATGAGCCATAATGTTCGTAACGCCGAGCGCCTGCATTGTCTGGCTTGCCACCTGACCGAGCGATTCGCCTGTGATTATGGCTTCGCACTTGTATTCTTCGGAAACGCGTTCCGCTATTCTCATCATCGAGCGGCGGAGGAGCAGAGTGAAGTAGTCTTCCTCGCAGTTGTCGCGAAGTGCTTCCTGAATTTTTGTAAGCGATACGACGTGAAGATGAATTTCGCCCGTATAGTCGGAAAGTATTTCGGCAAGCTCGACTACTTTTTGTTTTGCGCGCTCGCTTGTGTAAGGAAAGCTTTCAAAGTGCAGTCCTTCTATAAGAACGCCGCGCTTGCCCATCATATATCCTGCCACAGGCGAATCTATTCCGCCGGAAAGCAGGAGAAGTCCTCTGCCGTTGCTACCCGTGGGCATACCGCCTACGGCTCTTTCCTGACCCGCACAGAGATACGCGGCTTTGTCGCGGATTTCGGCTCTCACCACGACTTCGGGATTGTGAATATCAACTTTTATTTTTCCGTTTGTCGCTTCGAGAATCGCGGCGCCTACTTCTGCGGCTATCTCCGGAGAAGTGAGCGGGAATGTCTTATCCGAGCGCTTGCCTTCGACCTTGAATGTCCTGTATCCGTCAAGATAAGGAATAAACGCGGTTTTTGCCGTTTCCACTATCTTGTCAACATTCTTTTCCGCCTCGATCGCGCGCGTGACGGCAGCTACGCCGAAGGTATTCTTTGCGGCGACGTAGGCTGAATCGATGTCGCAGCTTTCATCAAGCGGCTCTATATATACAGTGCTCTGAAGATAATAGACGTTGAACTTTCCGTAAGCCGCTATTCTTTTACGGATTCTTTCGCGCAGAAGATTTTCAAAATAAGCGCGGTTTGCGCCTTTAAGCGTTATTTCGCCGTATTTACAAAGTATTATTTCACGCATCGGTGCGTTTCCTTTCGTTTTTTCCTTATTTTTTGCGGAATTTTTGAAAAACCCTTTTCAAATAAAGTCCTGTTGTATTATAATGTACTTGTGATAATGTGCATCCGAAGCGGAGCACATAAAATATTATATAATATTTTTTGACTTTATTCAATAGGGTTTTGCAAATGTTTTGCATTGGAAAGGGGACAAATTATGAAATACAGTCATAACGTGATCATAGCGGGGGAGAGCCTTTATCTTTGTTCGGAGGATGCGCCCGATTATGTTGAAAAGCTCGCGACGGAGCTTACAAGAAGAATAAACACTACGATGCTTTCCGGAGCGGACGTTTCCAAAACGGCGGCTGCAATTGTCTGTGCGCTAGATCTGCTTGACGAAAACGTAAAACTGAAATCCATACTCAAAGAAAACGCAAATGTCGGAAAATAAGATAAAACTGCCGGAGCTTCTTTCTCCGGCGGGTTCACCCGAGTCGCTTAAGGCGGCGGTTGCCGGCGGTGCGGACGCGGTTTATTTCGGCGCAAAAAGCTTTTCGGCAAGAAGCTTTGCGGAAAATTTTGATGACGACGCAGTAAAAAACGCCGTAAGATACTGTCGTGCGCTTGGGGTGAAAACGTATATGACGGTAAACGTCCAGCTGTGCGACAGGGAGCTGCGCGATGCGGCGGAGACGATCTTTCGCGCTTGGCGCTATGGAGTTGACGCATTCATCGTGGCTGATATCGGACTTGCTTCATATGTGCATACGGTGTGTCCGGAAATCGAGCTTCACGCAAGCACGCAGGCGACGGGACTTAACGTTCTTTCCGCAGACGAACTGAAAAAAATCGGATTTTCGAGAATGGTTGCGCCGAGAGAGATATCAAAGCGCGACCTTGAAATACTTGTAAAAAATTCGCCGATAGAAACCGAACTTTTCATCCACGGCGCGATATGCGTAAGCTGTTCGGGGCAGTGTCTTATGAGTTCGGTAATAGGCGGAAGAAGCGGAAATCGCGGCGAGTGCGCTCAGCCGTGCAGATTGCCGTACGGAAAAAACGGCTATGCACTGAGCTTAAAGGATATGTGTCTTGCAGAGCATCTCACCGAGCTTTCGGAGATGGGCGTTGCGTCACTTAAGATCGAGGGCAGAATGAAAGCTCCCGAATATGTTTACGGCGTGACGAAAATATACAGAACACTGCTTGATGAGAGCAGAAATGCAGGCGAAAAAGAGATAGCCGAGCTTTCCGCACTGTTTTCGCGGTCGGGTTTTACCTGCGGATATTATACGGGCGACATAGGCAGGGATATGCTCGGAATCCGCACGGCGGATGACAAAAAAGAAAGCGCTAAGCTTTTGGGTTCGACGATTCCGGAAGCGAAGGCGGAAATATCGCTTTCGGCAGATATTCGCACAGGCGAAAGGGCTTCCGTAACCGCGAGCGGAATTTTTGGCGGTAAGTCCGTAACGTATACGGCGATCGGCGAAGTTGTGGAAAAAGCGGAGCGGTCGATGAGCGAGCAGCGCGTGCGCGAATCGCTTTCAAAACTCGGCAGTACGCCGTTTTGCATTTCGCAGGACATGATGGAAATAAATCTTTGCGACGACGCAAAACTCAGCGTAGCGGAGCTTAATGCACTCAGAAGATCTGCCTGTGAAGGGCTTTGGAACAGGCTTGTCCCCGAAAGAAAGATTTCGGAAAACTCGGTTTCCGATACAGGGAAGAGAACCGTTTCCAATATGAAAACGGCGTTTTTTGTCGAACCGAATAATATTCCGGACGAAGCGGACAAGCTCTTCGACAGGATATTTGTCCCTTTGTTCCTATATGAAAAAGCGCACAAAACGATTGGTGCAGAGAAGTGCGGAATAGCATTTCCGCCTGTTGCGCTTGATACAGAACTCAATGAAATAACGGCTGCGGCAGAGAAAGTCAAAGCGCTCGGATGCCGTACCGCGCTTGTCACGGGAATGTGGCAGATTCCGATTTGCAAAAGGCTCGGATTTGATATGACGGGCGATATGCGTTTGAACATATGGAATTCGCGTTCAGCCGAAAAGCTATATGATATGGGAATTATTGATTTTATACAATCGTGTGAAATCGGCGTTTCACGCGGAGCGGCTATAAAGTCGCACGGTCGTCACGGCGTGGTCGCTTACGGCAGGCTTCCGCTTATGACGCTTGAAAAATGTGCGATAAGAGACATTGCGGCACTGACGTCGCCGATTGAAAAATGCAATTTCTGCGGCGACGGAAAATTCGTGCCGTTGAAGGACAGAACAGGTGCGGAATTTCTGCTTCGCCGAGAATACAGACACAGAAATGTGCTGTATAACAGCGTTCCCGTCTGGATGGCGGACAAGCAGTCTGAAATATTGCGTGCGGGGCTTTTTGAGCATTTTATATTTACCTGTGAAAGCAAAAAAGAAGTGGTTGAAATAATGAATGCTTATGCTCGCGGCGACAAGCCGAAGGGCGCGTTCAAGAGGTTATAATTATGATAAAAAGAATAATTCTGGCATCATCGTCACCGAGAAGAAAAGAAATTCTTTCAATGCTGGGACTGCCGTTTGATGTCGTTTCTCCCGACGCAGATGAGAACATAAAAGAAGCGCTCTCGCCCGAAGAATATGTCTGCACACTGTCGGCAAGGAAAGGCGACGCAGCGATGAAAGAACTTCTAAGAAAAGGCGAAAATCTTGACGACACCTTGATAATTTCGTGTGATACAATTGTATATTATAATGGAATGGTTATAGGAAAGCCGCAGGATGAAATGCAGGCGCGTCTCACGCTCGGAGTGCTTTCCGACTCGTGGCACACGGTCTATTCGGGACTTACTCTGCGGGTGTGCGACGATATGTTTACGGAAAGCTGTGCGACAAATGTCAAATTTGCGGATATAAGCGAAAGGCAGATTTACGACTATGTTGCAAGCGGAGAACCTATGGGGAAAGCGGGCTCGTACGCCATACAGGCGAGAGGGGCTGAGCTTGTCGAAAGAATAGAGGGGGATTTCTTCAATGTAATGGGACTTCCCGTATCGACACTTTCGTCAATGCTGAAAAAATATTTCGGAACGGATGCCCTTGAGCTTTCCGCAAGGCTGAAAGGAACGGAAAAATGAACATTTCAGATAAAAAAGCTCGTGCCGCCAAAATAGTTGAAATTCTTAAAGAAAAATATCCGGAGGCGGAATGTGAGCTTCGTTACGGAGGAGATGCATGGAGACTGCTTGTGCTCGGAAGATTATCTGCACAGTGTACTGACAGGCGTGTGAATATCGTTTCGGAAGAGCTGTTTGAAAAATTTCCGACGGCGCGCGATATGGCGGACGGAGACCTTGCCGAAATAGAGAGAATAGTATATCCTTGCGGGGTTTATCGTGTGAAAGCCAAAAACCTGAAGGATATGTCGAAAATGATATGCGACGATTTCGGCGGCGTTGTTCCGAAAGAGATGAACGAGCTTCTGAGGCTTCCGGGAGTGGGCAGAAAAATAGCCAATCTTATAATAGGTGACGTTTACGGATTGCCAGCTGTGGTTGCGGATACACACTGCATAAGACTTTCAAACAGGCTCGGACTTTGTGACAGCAAGGATCCCGCAAAGGTTGAAAAGCAACTTTCCGAAATTGTTGAGCCGGAGGAGCAGAGCGACTTTTGCCACCGCCTTGTTCTGTTCGGACGCGAGGTGTGCGAGGCAAGAAATCCAAAGTGCGACGTATGCCCGTTTGCGGATATGAAGTGCATAAAATAAACGACATATACGAACGTATAAAATAAAAGAACCTGATAATTGCTTGATTTTACGGAGGATAAGATGATTACACGACCTCTTGCCGACAGAATGAGACCGGAAAGCTTTGCCGATGTTTTCGGCGACGAAAAGCTGTTTTCCGAAAACGGAATTTTCCCGAAGATGATAGAATCGGGACATATTCCGAATATGATATTTTACGGTCCGTCGGGCACGGGAAAAACGACTGCGGCAAACATTCTTTCAAAGGCAGCCGGAAAAACGCTCCGCAAGCTGAATGCAACCTCAGCTTCACTTTCAGATATAAAAGACGTTGTTGCCGATACTTCGTCGCTTTACGGCTCGGACGGGGTGCTTCTGTATCTTGACGAAATACAGTATTTCAATAAAAAACAACAGCAGTCGCTTTTGGAATTTATTGAGGACGGGCGTATAACACTGATCGCTTCGACTACCGAAAACCCGTATTTTTACGTTTATTCGGCTATAATTTCCCGTTCGGCGGTGTTTGAATTCAAGCCGCTTTCGGTGGATGCGCTTTCGCGCGCCGTTGAACGCGCAAGGGTATTCCTTTCGGACGAGAAGGGCAAGGAAATAGTGTGCGATGAAGACGCCGTAAGACTCATGGCTCAGTCTTCGGCGGGAGACGCACGCAGGGCGATAAATCTTTTTGAAAATATAGCTTCCGTATCCGACGGGCACATAACCGCCGAAAACGTGAAGACTTTTCTTCCCGATGTTATGATGAGCGGATTTGACAAGTCGGGCGACGGTCATTACGATTTGCTTTCCGCATATCAGAAATCGATAAGAGGGTCCGATCCGGACGCGGCAGTATTTTATCTTGCAAAGCTGCTCTCCGGCGGAGATCTTCTTTCCGCTTGCAGAAGAATACAGGTTATTGCAAGCGAAGATGTAGGTCTTGCATATCCTATGGCGGCGGCGATAACGCACGCTTGTGTTGAATCCGCGCTCAAGCTCGGGCTTCCCGAAGCGTCGATACCGCTTGCGAACGCAACCGTTATGCTTGCTACGGCACCTAAATCAAACTCTGCGTATCTTGCATACGGCGCGGCAGCGGCGGATGTTGCGGCAGGCAAGGGAAACACACCGCCGAGAACGCTTCAGAACGTTCATTTCGATGGCGAAAATGCCTCACAAAAGGGGCAGAATTATAAATATCCGCACGATTATAAAAATCATTATGTTGTTCAGCAGTATTTGCCGGATGAGTTGAAAAACAAAAGATATTACACATTCGGCGAAAATAAAACAGAACAGGCAGCAAAGGCATATTGGGATGCGGTGAAAAACGGCAGAGAAAAATAAAAAAATCCCCGAAAAAAATGATAATTTCTTAAAAAATTCACAAATAATTATTGCAATTTGATACAGGTATATTATATAATAAATCGGATATCGGGATTGGAGGCGCGCGATTTTGAAGAAAATAGACATATATACCGACGGCGCGTGCAGCGGAAATCCGGGTGCGGGAGGCTACGCCTGCATACTTGTGTACGGAAAAAAGGAAAAGGAAATTTCGGGTGGAGCAGCTGACACAACAAACAACCGAATGGAGCTTTCCGCCGTGATAGCAGGACTTTCCGCGCTGAAGGAACCGTGCGAGGTCACAATAACGTCCGATTCCAAATACGTCATAGACGCGATCGAAAAAGGCTGGGTATACGGCTGGAGAGATCGCGGCTGGATAAAAAGCGACAAAAAGCCTGCACTCAACGTAGACCTTTGGGAACAGCTTCTGGCGCTGCTTGAAAAGCATACCGTCAGATTCGTGTGGATAAAAGGTCACGCAGGGCACGAATACAATGAACGATGCGACAGGCTGGCTGTAGCCGAAAGTGAAAAATATAAAAAATAAACAAAAAGGACAGGGTGAATACAGTGGAAAAAAGATTCGTTTATGCCGATAACGCGGCTACGACGGCTCCCTCCGAGGAGGTAATAAAGGCAATGATGCCGTGTCTTGAAGCCGATTGGGGAAACCCTTCGAGCCTGCATGACAAGGGTCAGCGCGCAAAGGAAATACTCGAGGACGCAAGGGCGAGAATCGCCGCTTGTCTCGGCGCGCTTCCTTCGGAAATATATTTTACTTCCTGCGGTACCGAGTCCGATAACTGGGCAATACGCGGAGCGGCTTACGCAAACATCAAAAAAGGCAAGCACATAATAACGTCAAAGGTTGAACATCACGCGGTGCTTTATACTTGTGAAAAGCTTGAAAAAGAAGGGTTTGAGGTTACTTACCTCGACGTTGATTCGGACGGAAGAGTTTCTCCTCAGGATGTGGAGAAGGCTATCCGACCCGATACCACTCTTGTTGCGATAATGTATGCAAACAACGAAATAGGTACGATAATGCCTATTCCGGAGATCGCAAATATCTGCCACGAAAAAGGAGTTCTTTGCTTTACGGACGCCGTTCAGGCGGTCGGCAACGTGCCGATAAACGTTCACGAACTCGGCGTTGATATGATGTCATCCTCCGGTCATAAGCTCCACGCCCCGAAGGGAATCGGTCTGCTTTATATAAGACGCGGAGTGAGAATACCGAACCTTATAGAGGGCGGCGGTCAGGAGTTCGGAAAGCGTTCGGGAACCGAGAATGTTCCGTATATAGTCGCCTTTGCAAAGGCGCTTGAAATCGCAACGTCGAAAATAGACAAGCTTGATCTTGTTGCAAAAAAACGCGACAGACTTATAAATGAAATACTTGAAAAAATACCTTATTCGCGTCTCAACGGTCCGAGAGAGGGAAGGCTTCCCGGCAACGTAAACGTTTCGTTTGAGTTCATTGAGGGCGAAAGCCTTATGCTTCTTCTGAACGAAGAGGGGATATGCGCGTCCACTGGCTCTGCCTGCTCGTCGCGGTCGCTCGAGCCTTCGCACGTTCTGCTTGCTATAGGACTTCCTCACGAACAGGCTCACGGATCGCTTCGTCTTTCTATAACTCACGAAACGACTGACGAGGATATAGATTATATCCTTGAAAAGCTGCCTCCTGTTGTTCAGAGGCTGCGCGATATGAGCCCTATTTACAACGTACAAGTTTAATTGAAAGGAAAAAATATGTATGCTTTACAGTGAAAAAGTAATGGATCATTTCACTCATCCGAGAAACGTGGGTGAAATTCCCGATGCAGACGGTGTCGGAGAAGTTGGAAATGCTGTTTGCGGCGATATAATGAAGATGTATCTTAAGGTCAAGGACGGAATAATCGTTGACGCTAAATTCAAAACCTTTGGCTGCGGCTCGGCTATCGCAACGTCCAGCATGGCTACCGAAATGATTAAGGGACACAGCATAGACGAAGCGCTTACGCTTACAAACAAGGCGGTTGTTGAAGCTCTCGGAGGACTTCCTCCGGCAAAAATACATTGCTCCGTTCTTGCTGAAGAAGCAGTTAAGGCGGCTATTGCCGACTATTATAAACGCCAGGGAATTGAAAAAGAAATTCCCGGTGCGTGCGACGGATGCTGCGGCTCATGTTGCCATGCGGAAGAGCACGGACACTTCCACAAAGAGGAAGGGTAATAATGAATCGTCGCGTGCTTTTGGGCATGAGCGGCGGACTTGATTCAAGCTATTCCGCGCTTGTGCTGAAAAACGAAGGCTATGAAGTTTTCGGAACAACGCTCATTATGCACGAATTTACCGACACAACCGGCGCACGTGAGTGCGCCGATTCGCTTTCGGTGCCTTTTTCCGTGCTTGATCTGAGGGACGAATTCGATAAAAAGGTAAAAACATATTTTGCGGACGAATACGCTTGCGGCAGAACACCGAATCCTTGCGTTGTCTGCAACAGAAACGTTAAATTCGCGGGGCTTGTAAGCGAAGCGGACAGGCTCGGTTGCGATTTTGTGGCAACGGGGCATTATGCGGGAATAAGGAACGAAAACGGCAGATATTTCGTTGTAAGAGGTCTTGATCCGAAAAAAGATCAGAGCTATATGCTTTGGAGTCTTTCCCAGGACCAGCTGAAACGAATAATTTTTCCGCTTGAAAAACGAATGAAGACCGATGTTCGCGAAGACGCGCGCGATGCGGGACTTTCTTCGGCTGATATAGCCGAAAGCGAGGATGTGTGCTTCCTTCCGGATGAGCAAGCGGCTGACTTCGTGCACCGTATGAAAGGCAATCTGCCGGAGGGCGATTTTGTTGACGTAAGCGGCAAAGTCATAGGCAGACACAAGGGCATTGCTTCTTATACCATAGGTCAGCGCAGAGGACTCGGTATTTCCGCGGGGAAGAGAATATTTGTAACGGATATAGATCCTGTGAAAAACGTTGTTACGGTGGGTGACGATGCGGATCTTTATAAGAGTGACATAACCGTTCGCGGGCTTAATTTTCAGAAACTTGCCCCGACAGAAAACGGTGAGTTCCGATTTGATGTAAAGGTTCGCTATGCGGCTCCTGCCGCGGGTGCTTTTGTGAAAATCGAAGGAGATACGGCAAAAGTGCATTTCGATACACCTGTCAGAGCGGCAGCGCCGGGACAATCGGCTGTTTTCTATGACGGAGACGCAATAGCTTTTGGCGGGGTGATAGAGCGTGAAATGCGGCAGTGACACGAAGATTGCAATGCGTTGGGTTAAAATGGAAAACAAGCGATTTTCTAATGAAACATTGTCAAATTAATTGATAATATTAGAAAAATTAATAAAAAACCGACAAATGCGATATTTGTCGTAAAGAAATTTGTCAATTGTAACAAAAGATAAAAAAAGTCCACCCGATTTTGTGAATTAAGCACAAACGGCGTGAGGCTTTTTTATTTTATCCGCTTAAAAAATGTGTTAAATATAATTTACCATTGGTTCAAAAACAGATGATAAAGTCCGAAAAACACAGGCAATTACGACATTCTTGCGTAATAAATATTTACTTGTTGATATAATGTTTTTATTGTTTCAAAGACGTTGTAAGCAAATGTATAATTGTTTTGTTTCTACACCGGATGTGACGCTTTCAAAAATTACACAAAAACGGGAAAAACAAACGCAAAATCAGAAAAATATCGCGCCTCGCGCGAAATTTGACAATTGACTTTATATGAATATTTATGATATTATTTGTGTATAAAAATTTTCCGTCCCGTGTCGTGAAGCAGGCGGCAGGGACGGTTTGCATTTTTTAATCCGCAGGAGGAAATTCAAGTGAGAAAGAAATTCTTTGCAAGAATTGTCGCGGCGGTACTTTCAATGTTTATTCTTTTATCGGCGGCTATGGTTGTGTTTGCCGCAGAGCCGATAGTTTCCACGTCGGATGACGGCGAGGATTACGTTAAAGAAACGCTTGAAATACTTAGCGACATCAAATGGGCCGAGTACAGGGAAAAGTACGCGTCGGCGCCGTTTTACCGCGGTGATCCGATAACGGTACGAGCAACCGACTACACGGACCATCAGACAGGAACAAACGAGAGCAGCACGGTCAAGTTCGGCGTTATAGACGAGCTTGACGGTGAAAAGAACGTGTTGCAGACGACAGACTCAGGCTCTGTAACATGGACTTTCGATGTTCCCGAAACAGGACTTTATGCCATAGAGTTCGGATATTATCCGACAAGCGCCAAAGCTACAAGCATTGAGCGTACTCTCCGCATAAACGGCAAAGTTCCGATGAATGAAGTAAGAAACCTTGTCTTTTCAAAGAGATGGACGGACGATTACAAGCGTAATGAAGACGGAACGATTTACTTTGAAGAGGACGGCAACAAAAACGAAAAGCGTCCCACAAAGACTGACGCTCCCGAATGGCTTACTTATTCGGTGTCCGACCCTACGGGTTATTACAACGGCGATTTCTATTTTTATCTTGAAAAAGGCGAAAATACAATAACGCTCGAATCGCAGAAGGAACCGCTTGCGCTCAGCACGGTAACCCTTCGCAAGAGAAATGTTCAGATAAGCTATGCAGATTATCTTGCACAGTGCAAAGCAAAAGGTTATACTTCTGCTCCCGCAGGCTCTAAGATATACATTGAAGCAGAGCATTACACATCTACTTCGGATGGTACTCTTTATGCGATAAGCGACTCCACGTCATCCATAACAAGCCCGCAGCACGCTTGCTATCAGCGTCTTAACACGATAGGCAGCTCGAACTGGAGTTCGGTCGGTCAGTGGTTTGAGTGGACGATAACGGTGGAAGAAGGCAAAGCGGGAATGTACACTATCAATCCCAGATTCCTTCAGAATGCCGTTGCAGGTCTTTTCGTTTCGAGAAGACTGAGAGTGGACGGAAAAATTCCGTTTGAAGAGGCTAACAACCTTGAATTCAACTACGATAAAAACTGGCAGATAGGTCCGCTTTCGGACGGAACGAATGAATTCCAGATATACCTCTCCGAAGGCGAGCATACTTTCTCGCTTGAGGTTACTCTCGGACACTTCGGCGAAATTTATTCCGAAGTAAGCAACTGCCTTACAAGAATCAATGCGATCTACCTCAAGATACTTCAGATAACGGGTACAAGCCCCGACTCTTATATGGACTACAGCTTCTACAACCGTATTCCAAATGAGATCGCTGAGATGAAAACACTTGCCGAAAGACTTACGGCTCTTTCAGAAGAGTTCAGGAAGATAAATAAGGATAAGGCAAGTTCAAACTCCGCAACGCTTCTCAACGTTGCGCAGATACTTGAAAAAATGAACCGCGACAGTGAAGGTCAGATCGCAAAGAACTTCACGGCACTTAAAAATAATATAGGTTCTCTCGGCACATGGCTCAACAACATAACAGAGCAGTCTCTCACAATAGACTACTTCATCATTCAGCCCGCCGAAGATAAACTTCCGAAAGCAAACGGAAACTTCTTTCAGGAGTTTGCTTTTGAAGTAAAAGCTTTTGTCTACAGTTTTATATATAACGGTTATTCTTTCGCTTCCTCATCGGAAGGGCACGACGTTGTATCCGTAAGCGTATGGACAACGGTATCGCGCGAATATGCGCAGATAATCCGCGACCTTATAGACGAGGACTTCGGAAACAGCTATCCTTATATATCTGTAAACCTTAAACTTGTTGCGGGCGGAACGCTTCTTCCGGCAACGCTTGCAGGCGTTGGCCCCGACGTTATGATGGGTGAAGGTCAGACGACCGTTATCGACTATGCGGTTCGTGGAGCGCTTCTCGATGTAAGCCAATATGACGGCTTTGAAGAGTTGAAGTCGCGCTTCAGCGAAGCGTCGATGACTCCTCTTACCGTAGCGCTCGACTCGACCGACGGTCAGGTTGCGGTTTACGGTATACCGCAGGCGCAGTCATTCAACGTAATGTTCTACCGTAAGGACATTCTTGCGGAGCTCGGAGTTTCGATTCCCGAGACGTGGACTGAATTCAAGTCTATGGTTCCGAAGCTTCAGTCCAAGAACTACATGGTAGGTATGGGTACTTCGGGATCTGCAACAACAACGTTCTATATGTTCATGTATCAGAACGGCGGATCGCTTTATACCAACGGCGGACGTTCGATATCGTTCGGAACGGATGAATCGCTCAGAGCATTCGACCAGATGTGCAAGTTCTACACTCAGTACCGTTTCCCGATAACGTACGATGCGGCAAACCGTTTCCGTACAGGTGAAATGCCGGTACTTGTAGCGGACTATATTTCGTTCTACAATCAGTTTACGATATACGCTACAGAGCTTAAAGGACTTTGGGGCTTTACGCTTCTTCCCGGCGTTGAACGTGCTGACGGCACAGTAAATCATGCCACGCCTTCTTCCGTAAGTGCGATGGTGCTTATGAAGGACGCAAAGGAACGCGGCACGGATGAAGCTGGCTTCTGCTTTATGGAATGGTGGATGAGAGACAACATCCAGAGCCGTTACGCAAACGAACTCATTGCGCTTCTCGGCCCCGCAGGTAAATATGCTACGGCAAACGTAAACGCTTTTGACCAGATGTCATGGACGGCATCCGAAGTAAAAGAGCTCAAACGTATTATTCCCAATCTTTACTGCGTAAACGAAATGCCCGGAAGCTATATTATTTCACGTTATGTAGGATTTGCATTCCTTGCTGTTTACAACAACGATGCAGATCCCGCTGAATCCATTATGAGCTATATCAACACGATAAACAGCGAAATGGACAGAAAGAGAGAAGAGCTTTCAAGACAGTTTTACATCCCCGAAAAATCATCCGATGGCGACGGAAAAGATGATTAAGCAAAAAAACGTCAAATCCAAACTACAAGAAAAGGAGAAAACCGGAATATGTCTGACAATTCCAAAACGCCCGTAAAAGCCGTGCGCAGACCCGTATCTCGTAAGGATATGACGAAATTGCAGTGGACATGGAAAGAAATAAAGCGTAACTATTACGCTTATATCATGGCGCTGCCTTACTTCCTTATATTCTTTACGTTTACCGTCGGCCCAGTTATCCTTTCGATATATTACAGCTTTACGGTGTTCAATCTTATTGAAGACGCAAAATTCGTCTTTATCGAAAACTATCTTCGTCTGCTTTTTGACGACGATATATTCCTTGAAGCTATTCAGAACACGCTCATATTCGCGATAATCACGGGACCTGTTTCATACTTCCTTTCGCTTATTACAGCGTGGTTCATAAACGAGCTGCCTCCGAAGGTAAGAGCTGTAGTAACTCTTATCTTCTACGCACCCTCGATCTCCGGCGGTGTATACCTTATATGGAAGGTTGCATTCGACGGCGACTCCTACGGTTATGTTAACTACCTGCTTCTGCGTTACGGCATAGAAACAACGCCTATTCAGTTCTTCCAGAACGAAAAATACGTTATGCCGCTTTGTATAATCGTTGCATTGTGGACTTCGCTCGGAACTGCGTTCCTCGCATTCATCGGCGGTCTTCAGACGATAGATAAGGCTCAGTACGAAGCCGGCGCGGTGGACGGAGTCCGTAACCGCTGGCAGGAGTTCTGGTACATCACACTTCCGAATATGAAGCAGCAGCTCTTGTTCGGTGCGGTAATGTCGATAACGCAGTCCTTCGGATTCGGTGATATAGTTACGGCGCTTGCAGGTTTCCCCAGCGTAAACTACTGCGCATGGACGATAGTTCACCACCTTCAGGACTACGGCGGTCAGCGATATGAGGTCGGTTACGCCTCCGCAATAGCGACCATACTGTTTATAATAATGATAGGATGTAACCTCCTTGTAAACAAAGTACTTTCGAAAGTGGGGCAGTGATATGGCAAAGTTAAGAACAAGAAACCATAAAGTTGTCCTCAGCCGTTCGGCGGGCGGCGACGTCGGTATAAGTATCTTCCTTATTATATTCGGTCTCTTTATGTTCATACCGATGTACTACGTTGTTATTCAGTCACTTAAGCCTATGGACGAACTCTGGACATATCCTCCGAAGTTCTACGTTGTAAAGCCTGTGCTTACAAACTTTACGGATATGTTCAAGGCGATGTCAAACTCATGGGTACCTTTCTCAAGATATATCTTCAATACAATACTTATTTCCGTAGCCGGAACGTTCGGAAACCTTTTCTGCGGTTCGCTTGCGGCATACGTTGTATCTAAGATCAAGTTTCCGGGCAGATCGCTTCTGTTCAAGCTTGTAAGACTTTCGCTTATGTTCCACCCGACGGTTGCGAGCGTTGTAAACTATATCACTATGAGCCGACTCGGCTGGGTTGACACATATCTTGCAATCATCATTCCCGCATGGGGATCTACGCTCGGAATGTTCCTTATGAAGCAGTTCATGGAGGGCGGTATTTCGGACGCAGTACTTGAATCGGCACGACTCGACGGCTCTTCGGAGCTTCGCACATATTGGACGATAGCCATGCCGATGGTTAAGCCCGGTTGGCTGACACTTATAGTGTACTCGTTCAAGGATCTGTGGAATATGGGTTCGTCAACATACATTATGAGCGAACAGCTCAAGACCTTCAACTACGCAGTACAGCAGATAGTATCGGGCGGTGTTGCGCGTGCCGGCGTAGGCTGTGCCGCAACGGTAGTAATGATGCTCGTTCCTATCATGGTATTCGTATTCAGCCAGAGTCAGATCGTTGAAACGATGTCGACTGCAGGTATGAAAGACTAACGAAAGAGAGGATATATATAATGAAGAAAATTATAAGAATTTTATCCCTCGTGTTCGTTATTACAATGCTTGTATCCACAGTTGTGGCAGTATCGGCAGCGGCTACGCCGTACAAAACCTATACCTACACAATGGATATGGTTGCGGTTGAGTCTCCGGCGGCATACGTTCCGGACAGAGTGATAGACAACTACGCCATGAATATGGAAAAGGCACTGAACGGTGCAACGGACCTTTTCGTGGCTCCCGACGGCAGACTTTTCATTGCCGATAAGGGAAACAACAGAGTGGTTATTCTGGATAGCGACGCTCAGTACATCACGGAAATAACCGACTTTGTAAACGAGCACGGCGTTCCCGACAAGCTTTCCGCTTGCGAGGGCGTGTTCGTGAATACAAAGAACATCTACGTTTGCGATACAAAGAACGCAAGAATAGTAGTGTTCGACCTTGAAGGAAACTTCGATCACATCATATACGCTCCCGAAGCAGACGTTATGGGTTCGGATACGCTCTTCCGCCCCGTTGCGGTTGCGGTAGATACTTCGGGCAGAATGTATATCGTTTCAAAATCAACGTACAGCGGTATATTTGCCATCAACGCAGACGGAACTTTTCAAGGCTTCGTAGGCGTACAGAAGGCAGCGGTTCCGCTTTCGGTACGAATCAGAAGAATGATTTTCCCGAATTCCGTTACGGAAACATATAACTCCGTTGAGTTCAACAACATTTCAATAGACAGCGACGACTTCATCTGGGTAACGACGTTCGGTGCAACACAGTCATCCGATTCAGATACAACCCTTGAAGATGCGATCAAATCCAACAATGAAGACTATGCTATGGTAAAGCGCCTTAACGCAGCAGGCGAGGATATCATGGTAAGAGCCGGATTCTTTATGCCGGTAGGCGAAATTGCGTTCGTATCTTCTTCAAACAAGAGCTCTACGGCAGCAGTCAAAGGTCCGTCCAAGATCGTCGACGTTGCTCTCGGTGCAAACGGCGTCTGGTCGATAATAGACAGAGACCGTTCGAAAATATACACATATGATAGTCGTGGGCAGCTTCTTTACGCTTTCGGCGATATAGGCACTCAGCTCGGTAACCTTAAAACTCCTTCGTCTATCGTCTATGTAGGCTCAGATCTTTATGTTCTTGACGCCGGACTTAACTCCATTACCGTTTACAAACGTACAGAGTACGGCGACCTGATTGACGAAGCTATCCGCAGCAACAACAATCGTGACTATGACACAGCTCTTGAAAAGTGGAAAGAAATACTCCAGAGAAACAACAACTTTGACTCTGCTTATGTAGGTATCGGTCAGAACCTTTACCTTCAGGGCGAGTACAAAGAAGCTATGACTTACTTCAAGGCGGCAACCGATACGACGGACTACTCAAACTGCTTCAAGATGCTTCGTAAGGCATGGATAGAGAAGTACTTTCTTGTAGTTCTTCTTATCATAGGAGTTGTTATCTTCCTGCTTGCAAAGGCGTTCGGCGCGATAAAGAAGAAGAACGACGCGGGAATAACGAAGACGGAAAAGCGCACCTTCTGGGAAGAAGTGCTGTTTGCATTCCACCTTATACTCCACCCGTTTGACGGATTCTGGGATCTTAAGCACGAAAAGCGCGGTTCTGTTCGCGGGGCTATATTCCACGTCGGGCTTGCCTGCTTAACCGTAATATACAACGGCGTAGGTATGGCTTATATCTTCAATCCGACATCGATATACAACGGCAATGCGTTCAGCATGCTTTATCAGATAGCTACGGTGGTTGTTCCGCTTGCGCTCTGGTGCATTGCAAACTGGTGCGTAACCACATTGTTTGACGGCGAAGGCTCGCTTAAGGATATATTCATAGCAACATCGTATTCGCTGCTTCCTTTGTCGCTTACAATGATACCGACAACGCTTCTTTCAAACATTGCGGTTGAAGGCGAAGCTTCGATTATAACACTTGTAAACACATTGGGCTTCATTTGGGTAGGACTTCTTATCTTCTTCGGAACGATGATGACTCACGGCTACTCAATGGGCAAAAATATACTTGCAACATTCGGCACTATACTCGGCATGGTATTCATTATGTTTATAGCAATGCTGTTCTTCAACCTTCTCAGAAGAATGGTAAGCTTTATAACGGATATCATAATAGAGCTTTCATATCGAATGCAGTAGAAGGGAGGAACTAACATGAAAATGAAAAGAATAGCGGCGCTTTTTCTTGCCGCACTGATGATAATACCTGTTTTCTGTGTTTCCGCCCGTGCAGCAGACGAAGTGGATATTGAAAATTATTACTCTAAGGAATATACATCTCAGCAGGCAAAAGTAGATACCATGGAGCTGATGTATAAGAGCGAGGGGTACGGCTACGCTATGTATTTTGACAGAAAATCGGGCGAGTTCGCACTTCAGAACCTTAAAACCGGAGAATATACGTTCTCAAACCCCTATGATGTTGCGGTGAACACCAAGACAAACGAAACTCACCGTCAGGCAATAATGTCTCAGGTAATAGTATCCTATACGGATGTTGAGACAAAGACAACAAGCGTGCTTAACTCCTTCAAGGATGCGGCAATGAACGGAAATCAGATCACGTTCAAAACGCTTACAAACGGTGTTCGTGTTGAGTACGCCATAGGTACTGTTGAATCAAAGCGTCTTATTCCGAGACAGATCGAAAAGAGCCGCTTTGAAGAAAAGATTTACAATGTTCTCGAAGCTCAGAAACCCAATATGACAAAGGAAGAGAGAGATACGTTCAACGCTTTCTTTATCAACGGGGTAAGAGACGCTCAGGGTAACATTTACAGACTTATAGACCAGACCGATCCCAAAAACGCAGCTCTTGTAAGCATGTGGCGTGATACGGAAACGGGATATAAATGTCTTGCAGCAAACAATGAAATGGTTATATATGTTCTTGCTCAGCAGGACCCTCGTACGATGAAAAGGGTAGAAACGCTTATAAGAAAGTACTGCCCCGATTACACATACGACGAACTTGAATATGACCACGAACTTACAATGTATGAAGGTGAAGAAAAAGAACCGGCACTGTTCCGTCTTGCTGTTGAATACACAATAGACAAGTATGGTCTTTCCGCTTCCATTCCCGCAAAGAGTATCCGTTACAACGAAACGAACTACGCGCTTGAAAGCATCACGCTTCTTCCGTATTTCGGATGTGCCTCCACAAAGACGACGGGCAACATCACAAGAACGGGCGGATATCTCTTCATCCCCGACGGTAGCGGAACGCTTCTCGAATATTACAATGATGACGGCACTGTAAAGACAGGCTCTCAGGGTTCCAAGGTTTACGGTCCCGACTATATGTACGAAAAGCTTGACGAATCAGACGTAAATGATAACAGAGAAAAGTATCGTCTTCCCGTATTCGGTCTTACCCAGTACTACAACGAAACAGTAACGACAAACCGTTCGGGACGTTCTCCCAAAGTAGATACGATAGCGCATAAGAGCGGTTGGCTCGGCGTTATAACCGAAGGCGAATCGTTTGCTTCGCTTGTTGCATACCTCGGAAGCGTGTACGGTTCAAGCGGTGGCGGTAACTGCGAATACAACTATGTTGCGGCAAGCTTCTCAACGAAGCAGTCCGATACGGTTGATCTCGGAAGCTCGTCGCTCGGAAGCAGTTCATCGCTTTCGACGTCGATAGATACAAAATATCTCGGCAACTACACTATAAGATATCTGCTCCTTACGGATCCTGTTGCGGCTGAAAAGAGCAACATTTCAGATTATTATTATCCCTCCTATGTGGGAATGGCTGCTGCTTACAGAGACTATCTGACAAGCACAGGCGAAATGGATAAGCTCACTTCTTCCGAAATGGAAAGTACACTGCCCCTTTACATCAACACTTTCGGATATGTTGAAACATACGAAAAGTTCCTTTCATTCCCCATAAAGAAGAAGAAAGCGCTTACAACGTATGAAGACATTCAGAAAATGTGCGACACGCTCGGAGAGAGCAACATTTCAAATATAAGAATTCTGATGACCTTTACCGGAAACGTTATAACGAAGGTCAAATGGCCGAGCGTTCTCGGCGGCAAGAAGGGCTTGAACAAGCTTCTCCAATATGCAGAGGAAAAAGGCGTGACAATTTATCCCGACTATGACTTTGCAAGCGTTTCGTATCAGGATGCAAACGCAGGCTTCTCGTTCAAGAAGTATGCGGCGCAGACGATGAGCGGACGTTATACAACTATACGCGATTACGATTATCTGTATCAGAAAGTTTATGACTTTGGAAGCAGAAACATTGTATCAAGCGGCGCATTCGAAACTATTTACACGAAATTCGCAAAGAAGTACCTTAAATACAATATAGGCGCTATCGGCGTTTCATCGCTCGGATCGATACTCACTTCCGACTTCAACGAAGATGATCCCATAACCCGTGAAGATTCAAAATATTACACGGAAGAGTTGCTGAAACAGATTAAAAAAGATAACGGCAACGTGCTTGTTTCGGGAGGAAACGCATATTCGATTCCTTACGTTACGGACATAGTTGACTTCAGCCTTGACAACAGCGGATATTCGATTTCAAGTGCTTCCGTTCCGTTTGCGGGAATGGTGCTTCACGGTTATGTAAACTATGCAGGCACGCCGATGAATATGGAAGGTGACGTTCAGTATAAGCTTCTCAAATCGCTTGAAAACGGCGCGGCGCTTTACTTCACGCTTTCGTATGAGAACACGGATCTTCTTAAAGACAGCATAGATCTTTCATCGTATTACGCGGTTAATTTCGATCTGTGGCTTCCCAAGGTTATATCGTTCTACAAGACGCTCAACGATGCGATAGGCTCACTTCAGGATGCTACGATAACTTCTCACGAATTCGAGAAGGCTTTCAGAATGGATGAATCTTCATCCGCTATAATGTTCGGAACGTACAACAAACTTTTTGCTGATTGCAAGCAGGCAAGAGCAGAGTATGAAGCTGCTGTTGCAGAGGTTGACAGACTCGTTGCCGACCAGAAAGACCCGACAAGTGCAACCGTTGTTGAAGCAGCAAAGCTTGCGGCATACAACACGGCAAAAACGGCTCTTGATCTTTACGAAAAATCTATGGAAAGACACCTTGTTGATAAGGTCGTTTCCGTAACTTATACGGCTGATTCCGGCAGATCGAAGACGTTCTTTATAAATTACAACAGCTTTGATGTTGTTGTTGAATTTGACAACGGTGTGTTCACGATCCCCGCAACGTCATTTGTTGAAAAAGCAGATGTAAAAGAAACATCGATACCGCTCAAGTCCATTGAAAAGGTTACGGCATACAAGCCTACATCTATAGGACTTAAGTCGTTTGAAACCGCTGAAACAAATTACAATGCAGCAGTTGCTTCCGGCAATGAGGCTCAGATCAAGCGTGCCAAAGAAACGCTTGAAAACACCGTATCGGCAATGACAACCCAGAACAACGTTCTGAAAGTTACAGGCTCGGACGGAAAGGTAATGTATATCAATACAACAACGGACAAAATAATAGCTAAGTCGGGCGACTCACAGTACATTGTGATAGCCGGACAAAGTTACGTTTGTCCGGAGCAGTGAAAGGAGGATTGACCTGATATGGATAAAACACAAGGCGAAAGCAAATTTTCAGCTTTCATAAAGAAGTTGGTGCCAAAGAGGGCGGTCTCTCTTACTGCTAAAAAAGCGCGTATGGGCTGGCTTTTTGTTCTTCCGTTTGTAATAGGTCTTTTGGTCTTTTACATCGGAGTTATTGCTGAATCAATAGGTTACAGCTTTGCAACATACGCAAAAATTCCCGCATCGCGCGGCGGTGGTTATTCGCTTTCGTGGGCGGGAATGGAAAACTACAAAAATGTTCTTACCAAAACGGTTGACACAAAAACAGGTGAAACCTTCCTTGAAATGATGTTTACCGGTTTCGGAAAACAGATTGTTGAAGTTGTTGCAATTATAATGCTTTCACTTTTTATTGCCATTCTTCTTAATCAGAAGATGGTGGGAAGAGCGGCATTCCGTGCTATATTCTTCGTTCCGGTTGTTGTCGGCGCGGGAATTATAGCAAAGATAGACTATGACAACGCACTCCTCAAAAGCATGAGCAGCATGGAGTCTATTGATATGGGCAGCGTAGGCGGAGGAGGAATGGGTGACCTTGTCGACGCCATGGATATCACGGCGCTGTTTGAAAACCTGGGCATAGGAACGTCGCTTGTAAAATGGGTAACGGATCTTATATCGAACATTTACGATATAGTAAACCGTTCCGGTGTTCAGATGCTTATCTTCCTTGCGGGTCTTCAGTCCATCTCGCCTTCGATTTACGAATCGTGCCAGATGGAAGGCGCGTCCTCATGGGAAATTTTCTGGAAGATAACTCTTCCGATGATAAGCCCGATCATTCTTGCAAACTCTGTATATACGGTAATCGACTCGTTCACATCAGAGAGCAACGAAGTAATGTCGTATATTCTCAACATGGCGGATACGACGACCGTAAACGGTCAGCAAGCGGCGGCGGCTTGGGCATACTTTGCACTTGTTATTATAACGCTTATACTGGTAGCGCTTATCTCCAGAAAGATAGTCTTCTACCAACGCCGTAATGACTGAGAAGGGAGGAGAAGATAATTATGAATAACAATTCAAGCGCACCGCGCATAATGAAAGAAAGCAAAAACAAAATAAAAGTCGAATTTGACAGAACGCCGCTTCGCGAGCGTATGAAAGCAAAATATCTCAACGCTTATTTCTACAAGAAGATACTTGTTGCGATATTCAGATTCGTGCTTTTGCTTGGTATTTCATACATCATTCTTTTCCCGTTTTTCTCTAAGATATCAACTTCGTTTATGAGCCCTAAGGACTTTATTCAGAGCGACGTTAAGCTGATACCGAAATACCCCACAACGGATACATGGAAATATCTTATAACCGAGAACCACTACTTCAAAGCGCTTCTTAATACATTCCTTCTTTCGCTTTCAAATGCTCTTATACAGACATTTATCTGCGCAATGATAGGTTACGGATTTGCGAAGTTCAAGTTCAAGGGAAATAAGATACTGTTCCTGCTTGTTGTACTTACGATGATAGTTCCTCACCAGATACTCGGTTCTTCGTTTACGATGCACTTTATGTATCCTTCGATATTCGGAATCGATATATCCGGAATATGTAACGCTCTCGGACTTACACAGGGACTTTACAATACCTATGTTCCGATATACTTCCTCTCTCTTACGGGACTTGCGTTCAAGAACGGTCTGTTTATATTCATTATGAGACAGTTCTATCGCGGCGTTCCAGATGAGCTTGAGGAATCATCCTATGTTGACGGCTACGGCGTTTTCAAGACGTTTATAAAGATAATCCTTCCGCTTTCCGTGCCGATGCTGATCACGGTATTCATACTGTCATTCTCATGGCAGTGGACGGATATCTTCTATACAAATACGTTCCTTAACTCCGCAGAACATACGCTTCTCACGTCTAACTCCTTCTGGCAGACGATTCCCGCCTCGCTCGAAGAAATCAGCACGCAGGCAGGCGCAAATGTTGACAGCTTTACAATTGCTATAAAGAACACGGCTGGTATGCTTATCATACTTCCGCTTATAATAATGTATCTGTTCTGTCAGAGATATCTCATTCAGGGTATTGAACATTCCGGCTTCGGCGGTATGTAATATCAGAAAAACCAAAACGGCTTGCCATCGGCAAGCCGTTTTTATATTGATATAAACCGGAAAGAATATTATTCGGAATAAAAAGAACTTATGTTTTTGTCTCCGTAGCGAAGAAGTGAATATATTACCGCTGCGGCGCATATCATCGCAAGAATAACCGTTATGGCGATAGTTGCGGGATCCCACACCGTTTCATATCCTGTTCCGAACGTTGGCACGATGTTCCCACAGAAGTTGAATATAGCGTGAAGAATAATGCACGGATAAATGCTCTTGCAGACGATAAGCACCGTCGCACACATTCCTCCGATAAGGAACGAATATCCGATTTGCATCATAACGGGAACAAGCCCTGCACCGTCGATAAGATTGAGTATGTGAAACAATGCAAACACTGCGGATGAAATGACTGTTGAAAAAAAGATATCTTTTTTAGATTTTTTGTTTTTGCATATCATAAGAAAGAGCGCTCCTCTGAAAGCAAGCTCCTCATATGCTGCAACTGCCAGACAGCTTGCTGCAAGCAGTATTATTTTCTGCACGGATGACGATATGCTCGCAGAACCATTGGCAAGGGCTATTATAGGTAGATTATTTATAACTACGGCAAAGCAGGGAATGAGCAGAAGCGCATTTTTCGGTGTGACGGAAAAAACCTTGAATCCGAGATGCTTTATAAGGAATACAAACGCAACGGCAAGAGCCGTTCTGGTTATAAGCGTTGATATCAGAACATCACAGGCAGTGTTTCCTGTTTTTATGAGCCTTACCGCCGCCATAAGCACAAGCGAGACTATAAGTGAAATAATACATGCTGTTTTATAAGAAAAACTTTTTTTCAAGCTTTTGCCTCCTTATGCCGTTTTGAAACGAAATAAAGCGCTCCGGCGCCTATTACAAGGCAGATTGATATTATCTGAGACGGAGAAAAAACTCCTGTCAGAAGCGTTCCGCGCTCGTCATCGCGGAAGAATTCTATTATAAATCTGAACACCCCGTAGGAGAGCATATAAAGCTCCATTATGTGCTTTTTGCCCTTGAAAAGCAGTATTATTAAAACCGTTGCGAGCGCAAAAAGGAATATCGCTTCAAAAAGTTGTACCGGCACGACCTTATATCCGAGATTGGACATATATATTCCTATGGGAGAATCGGTAGGTTTTCCATAGCAACATCCGCCCATAAGGCAACCTATTCTTCCGAAAGCGTGAGCCGAAGGTATAGCGCACGCGGCGCAGTCGATTACGTCGCGTGTATATTTTTTGCTTTCATATTTTTTGCCGAATATAAAATATACAAAAAGAAACGCCGCCGCTCCCCCTGTGAGCCCGCCGGCAAAGGTGGCTCCGGTTTCGCCGTCAATTATAAATGCGCCGCGATCCTTTATATTGTATATTGCTTGAAAAAGCACAGAGAAGACAAATCCGGAGACGATAGAACACAGGGCGCAGATAAGCGTAAAATTATATAACTTTGCGTTTATATTCGCTCTGTCGGCACATAATCTGTAGACGATGACTGCTGCTATAATACCAAGCATTATAAATATCGAATACAGGTCTATATCGCCTATTATGTAATACGGATACATATCTTTTCTCCCGATAATGTTTGTTTTGCCAAATGCCCGCATCGCTTTTGCGATGCGGGCATTTTTTGATTGCTATATATGATTTGAAAAATCAGATCAGTTTTCTTTCTTCTTTCCGAGAACTACGCCTGCTCCGATAATTGAAACGATTGCAAGGGCAGCGCCTGCTCCGATAGCTGATTTACAACCGCCGGATGTCTTGCCGGAAGTTGTCGTTGTCTGTCTCGGGGTTGTCTGCTTTGTAGAGCCTTCAACCGTTGCTGTGAAGTTTGCGGAAAGGTTCGCATACTTGTCGGTTACAGTGACTTTCTGATCTCCGGGTTCGGAGAAGTCGTACTTAACGTCATAGTCTTCAGCCTTGAGAGTAACCGTTGAGCCGTCTCCATAAACGTATGAAACGAGAAGTCCTTCCGTTGAGAATTTATCGTCAACGTTGTAGGAGAGCTTTGCAAGCTTAGTGTCAACTGCAAGGGAAGTAGGTGCTTCAACATTTGCCGTTGTTGTAGCTGTGCAATCGATCTCGTATGTTGTATTGGAGATCTTTACTGTTACTTCAACTTCGCCGGATTTTGTAAAGTCGTAAGTCTTGTCGATAGTAGCATTTATTTTTGCGTCTGCAAGTGATTTCTTTGAACCGTCGCTGTATATGCAAGTGATTCTGAGATCATCGTCAGCGATCTCGCCGCCGTAACGGTAAGTCTTGTCAAGTTTTTCAACTTCGATGCTTGTTACGTTTATAACGTTTGCCGTGAAGCTCGTCTTTGCGCCGTAGAAGTTGATGGTGATAACGTTTCCTTCACCGGGCTTAAGTGCATCATATTCAAGCTTGAAGGAGCCGAGTTCTTTTACTACAGAAGTACCGTCGTTGTAGTTTACTTTTATTGTAAGACCTTCGGGAGCGAAAGAGCCACTCTTTATGGTAACCATATCATACGTTGTTGTCTTGGGAGGAGTTTCGATTGCGATATCCTTTATACCCGTAACTTTTACTTTGTACGTAGTCGAAGCGCTTCCGTATTTTATTGTAACAACGGATTCGGCTGCTTCTTCGTTGAAGTTGTAAACAACATTGTAGCTTTCAAGAATTTCTGTTGTGCCGTCGTTGAAAGTAGCCTTTATTTCAAGACCTGTACGGTCGAGAGTTTCGCCTACATAGTAAGAAGTTTTGTCAGCGGGCTTTGTGATTTCAATCTTTGAAACCTTTTCTTCTTTCTTTTCAAGCTCACTCTTGTAGTTATCCACATAGTCTTTTGTTCCGAAAACGATGTAGTCGACGTCCATTTCAGCACCTTCATAAGCACCTGTGCCGTCGTCTATGTTGTAGCCGAAAGGATAGAAGATTATGTCCTGAATCTTGCCACCCCAGCAAGCATAAGCAACGCCTGTTTCTTTATTTACGTCAAGAATGCCGCCATAGTTTGTCTTGGAGTTGATCTCAGACATGCTGAATGTGTATGTTTTCCACTCCGTTGATACGGGGTCGATATCAAGGTGAGATATTGTCTTTGTAACAAATCTACGACCGCCGCCGCCGAGGACTGTAGAAGTAAAACCAAAAGAAAGCTGGTCAGCCGAGCTGTAGTTTCTTATACGGATTTTGCAATATTCCATGCCGCCCTTAACTTCGGAGTTAGCCGTGATATCAAAGCCGCCATCATCAAGGCAGAAGGGAACGCCGGGAACCTTTGATGTGCTTGTACTCTTTATATTGAGAACTTCGCCGTTGTCTGTAAGGTTCCAAGCCACCTTGCCATTGAGGTAGGTTATAAGATTTTTCATGTTTGTGGGGATGTAAGCGCCGCAAACTTTGAAGTTGTCATCTGTAGGAGACATTGATACGTCTTTTGTTGACCATGTGCCGTCTTCTTTCTGTTCTGCCCACCAATCGTTGTTTTCTTTTGAGAAATCAAGAAAATCAACGCATGCTATCTTTGAGTTGTTTACGCCGTCAGCATAAACTATGGGACCTGCAAAGGCACCGACGCTTGCAACGGAAAGAATCATAAGAGCGCAGAGAAAAATTGATACGATTTTTTTCATGCCGGATAAATTCCTTTCAAATTTTATTTGTTTGGATTTTGCGGATGCCTGCTAAAAAAACAAGCGATCTTCCACATGCTATATTATATCACTTATTTGCATAAAAAGTCAAGTAAATATATTGTTAACGAAGAATAAATATAGCAAAAATAAATAAAAAGAGCTTCTGCCTTGCCGGCAAAAGCCCAATTGTTTTCTGCTTTGATCATTCGTCGAGCATGGCGATTCTTTTATCATGTCTTCCGCCGAGATAATCTGTGGAAAGAAACTTATCGACAAGCTTCATTGCGGTTTCGTCGTCCGTTACCCTTGCTCCGAGGCAGAGGACGTTTGCATTATTATGCTGACGTGTAAGCTCCACGCAGTTTTCGGCATAACAAAGCGCTGCACGGATGCCTTTGTGACGGTTTGCTGCGATGCTCATTCCTATACCCGTTCCGCAGATAAGAATTCCGCATTCACATTCTCCCGAAAGGATGCTTTCGCAAAGCTTGTTTGCATATACGGGATAATCGACGGAATCTGCCGTGTCTGTTCCGAGATTTACACATTCATAACCCTTTTCGGTAAGATATGCGATAATTTTACCTTTGAGAAGATAGCCGGCGTGGTCGGCGGCGAGAGCAATTTTTTTCATATTGATTCTTTCTCCTTTTTTGCGTTATATTCTCTTTCCGCCTGCGAAGGACGGAGATATGACGGTGAAAGCGCAAAGTCCGTAAAAACGGATTTGTCTTCGGCTTTTGTGTAAACTTCAAATGCGGTCTTTGCGACGGACGCGCCGTTTTGAAGTATAAGTTCTTTCGGCGTGTCGCTTGCTTGCGGGAAAGCTTTTTTTGCTATGTCATAGCCGTCGCCGAAAAAGTATATCGGAAGCGAAAATTCCGAAAGCTCGGCGGCAAGCTTCTCCGCCGAAACGAGTCTGTCCTCGCAGAGACGTTCTCTGCGGTCGTCGTCACAGAGGAAAATTGCATTATAAAGTTGATTCCTGCGGGCGTCCATAACAGGGCAGGCGATAAATCTGCCGCCGATACCGTCGGCATTTCGCGATAATGCCTCAAGTGATGAAACGCCGATGCAGGGAATATTTCTTCCGAACGCAAGCCCTTTTATGAGCGAAACGCCTATCCTTACGCCGGTAAATGAACCGGGACCCGCCGACACTGCAAATATGTCTATATCGGAAATTGATAGCTTTGCTTTTTCAAGTAATCTGTCGATTTCGGGAAGCATTGTTTCGCTGTGGGTAAATCCGCCTGTGACGGCGAAACTGCAAATTACATTGCCGTTATCGCATATAGCGCCCGCGGCTGTCTTTGCCGTTGTATCTATTGCAAGAATTTTCATTTTGTCACCTGCTTATAACTATTTCGCGATCCGTTTCACCGTTTTTGGTTATAGACACCGCATAGCAGTTTTCGGGGAGAAACTCTTCGATTTTTTCGCTCCATTCGACAGCGCATATGCCGCCTGCGTCGAGATAATCGAAAAATCCTGTGCTGTAAAGCGATTCTTCACCGTCTATACGGTACATATCAAAGTGGTAAAGCGGTATTTTCCCGCGATATGAATTGACTATAGTGTAAGTCGGACTTTGCACTCTTGTGCCGGGGCAGAGAAGCTTTGCCATTCCTCGCACGAATGCTGTCTTTCCTGCGCCGAGATCGCCTTTCATTGCGATGCAGTTGCCCGGAGCAAGCTTTTTTGCAAATTCAAAACCGACATTCTCTGTCTCTTCGGCGGACGAGGTTTTTATCTTCAATAAAATTTCCATTTCAGCCTTTCTTGTGTGACAGTGTTCTTATGCCTTCCGCAAATGCCTCTGCGGCGGCATCTATATCGTCTTTTGACGTTCCGATTCCGAAGCTGAGACGAAGGGTAGAGTCTATATCATCGTCCGAAAGTCCGAAACTTTCAAGAACGTGACTTTTTGATTTGGTATTTGACGAGCATGCCGATCCGCTTGAAACGAATACTCCGCGCGACGAAAGAAAATGCAGCATGGTTTCGCTTCTCACTCCGTGCGCTGTTACGCTGAGAATGTGGTGAGCCACACGCTCGGTTTTCGGAATGTTCAGCTTTATGCCGATGCCATCAAGCTCAGAAAAACGCGACAAGGCATAACTGTAAAGCTCGTCAAAATGCGTGCAAATATCGGTTTGATTTCTTCCGAAATATTCAACTGCTGCGGAAAACCCCGCTATTCCGAGTACATTTTCCGTGCCGGAACGAAGTCCGTGCTCCTGACCTCCGCCGAATATTACAGGAATGACGGCTTTTCGCTTTATTATGTCCTCGCTTGCAAAAAGCGCTCCCGCACCTTTGGGACCGCCTATTTTATGTGCGCTTACGGTGACTATATCGGCTGAGGAAAAGAGTGATTTCGGGAGTCTCATATATCCCTGAACCGCATCGCAGTGAACGACAGCTTCCGGATTTACACGGCGAGCCATAGCGGCAATTTTTGCAATGTCGTTTACGGCACCCGTCTCGTTGTTTACGAGCATCGCCGATACAAGAATCGTATCGGAGGAAAGCTCTAGCTTGTATTTTTCCATGTCCCATACGCCTTCGGGCGAGGGAATGAATACGACGTTAAAGCCGAGACTTTTAAGTCTGTTTGCAGATTGAAGAACAGACGAATGTTCTGTTGCTCCGACGATTATTTTTTTGCCTGCGTTACGCGGCTTTGCTGTCGCCGTGCCGATTATGGCAAGATTGTTTGCTTCGGTTCCGCCGGAAGTGAAAATAAGCTGTTCCGGTTTTCCGCGCTTTCCTGCCGCAAGAAATGTTGAAAGTATGTTCTTTCGCGCCGCATCGACGATCTCCTGTGCTTTTACGCCTATAGCGTGCAGACTTGACGGGTTCCCGAAATTTTCGTCCATTACGGAAAGCATTGCCGCGCGGGCATTTTCGCACAGCGGCGTTGTTGCGCTGTTGTCAAGATAGTGAGTCATTTTATATCTCCGTTAAAATGGGCAGAGATCATCTGCCCGTTTTTTATGCAAAAATAAAGTTTTCGGTTATTTTTTCAACGTCGTCCGTGTGACTTGCAAAATTTTCAGCCGTCGCGGTGTAGGTGAAAACGTATATTTTGTTTGCTCTCGGCGCGAGCACCTGCATTATTTTGTAATCCGTACCGTCAACCGAAACCGTGTAGATGTATTTGCAGGCGTAGGTATTTTCGCCGAGCGACTGTCCGCTTGTGTACTGTTCTTCAAGCTTAACTCCCGAAAGCGTTTGCGAGAGAGAGTAGAAGTAATAGTCTTCAAAGAATTTTGATACGCCTGCGTAAGTTACGTCGTTGTACTTTATTACATAGCCTGCATCGTTGTCGCTTGAAGCTATGCCTTGCGTTGTAAGCGCCTGAACGGAAATGTTGCTTTTATCAAGCGTTTGAGCGCTGACAAAGCCGGTGGCAACGTCGGGTGTCCAATTTTCCGGAACGAAGAGACGAAAATCCGTATATTCGGAGACGACCTCCGTCATGCCGCTTGGCACGCCGTTTTTATCCTTGCAGGACGTGAGTGCGAGTATGCATATAACAACGGCGAGAAAAATCGCCGCAATCTTAAATTTTTTCATTTTCAAGCTCCGTAAATAAATATTATATTTATTATAACAAAGTTAATGGCTTTTGTCAATCGCGGACGAAAGTGTTTATGATTTTTTCAAAAAAGCCGGATCAAAACAAAAACCCCACCGACGGTGGGGTTTTGCCGTATCATTTTTGGAATGTAAATTATTTGCCTTCCTTCATTGCCGCATAGCATTCGCTGCAGTAAACAGGTCTGTCGCTTGTGGGCTCGAAAGGAATCTTAGCTTCTTTTCCGCAGTTTGCGCAGATTGCAGTGTGCATTTCTCTCTGGGGTTTGCCTGCATTCTTCTTTGCGTTGCGGCAGCTCTTACATCTCTGGGGCTCGTTCTGGAAACCCTTTTCAGCATAGAATTCCTGCTCGCCGGCTGTGAATACGAATTCAGCTCCACAATCCTTGCAAACCAATGTTTTGTCCTGATACATTTGTTCTACCTCGCTTTGTTTTGTATGAAAAATATTTTGCCCTAAGACGGATTCAGACCGACACCTTTGGAATTCTGATTAACTAAATTACAACGCTCTGCCATTAAGCTATTCGGGCATATGAAAAATGAAAACAAAACAAGAAAGTTTTATTTTGGGATATATAATTGATATGTTTTCCCGCTGTGCGGTATTGAAAAAATGTTATAAAAGCTTTCTTAATTTCGCTTTGATTCGCTGCATCGCGTTGTCAATTGATTTTTTCGGTTTTCCGAGTGCCGCCGCTATATCATCATACGAAGCGGACGCAAGGTAAAGATCAAACACGGAACGTTCGAGCTCCGTAAGGGAAAGGGAGATGCGTCTTTCCAGATCGGAAAGGGATTCTTTGCTGATTATAAGCTTTTCGGGGGTTATGTCGCTTTTTCCTTCAAGTCCTGTCTGCGGAGCATCAAGCGATTCGGTCTTAATACTTTTTCCGCCAACCGTGCGAAGGTAAGATATTATTCTGTTCTTTATACAGATTTTTGCGTAAAGTCCGAATGAGACGCCGCGTTCTGGATTGAACGCAAGCGCTGCGTCATAAAGCGCGATGGCGGCTTCCTGCCGCAGATCTTCAAGTTCGGCACCGGTAAGAGATGTGCCGCTGTATTTTTCCGCTACGGAATTTATAAGGGGTATATACAGCGAGTAAACCGATTCAAACGACAGGGGAACGCCGTTTTTGATATCGTTTATAAGCTGCTGCATTTCGGAACTTTGTTGCATATGAGTTTCACAATACTTCTACAAATAAATATTACACTATTATTGTATCAGCATAGGAAGAGATTGTCAAGCGTATTTTGCGTAAAAAATAAAAAATTGACAAAAATAATACGATAATATTTTTCATATTTAATCATTTTCGACAAATGTTTTTGGCTTTTTACATAAAAATGCCCAAAGCACGGAAAAAGGTTCTTGCAAGAAAAGCTTCACAGAAGGCAAAAGCCAGGCATCTGATAATATATAAAGCCGAGTTTGCTTTTCCGAGTTCGCGTTTTGCGGCGGCGACGGTTGCCGCGCACGGCGAATATAACAGCACGAACACACACAAAGCTGCGGCTTCCGGTACGCCAATAAGGGAAGAGAGTCCGGCAGGACACATTACCGAAAGCGAAGAAACGATCGTTTCCTTTGCAAAGAATCCCGAAAGCAGTGCGGAAGCTATACGCCAATCTCCAAGGCCTATCGGTGAAAGAAGCGGCGCGATAAAGCCTCCGGCTTTCGCCATAAGACTTTCGGAGGGTTCGACGGTAAATCGGAAATGCAGATCGAACGAGCAAAGCATATACATTACGGCGCTGCAAAGAAGTACGACCGTACCTGCGCGCGATATAAACGCAAGCAGCTTTGTTTTCATTGCAACGATCAGGTTTTTAATCTGAGGTAAGCGGTATTTCGGAAGCTCGACCGTAAGCGGCGGAGCTGTGCGATCGGGCTTTGATTTTGTGTAAATAAGTGCGCTTATGTAAGCAGTAATCACGCCGAGAAGATAAATAAGAAACGCCGAGATGGCAGGGCGTTTCGGGAAAAACGTTCCTATTATCAGTGTAAAAACAGGGAGACGTGCACTGCAAGGTATAAACGGCAGTGAATATATTACGGTCTTGCGCTCGGAACGTTCAAGCGTTTCGGTCGACATAACGGCGGGGACTGTGCATCCGAAGCCGAGCAGAAACGGAATGAATGCTTTTCCGGAAAGTCCGGCAAAGCGCAGAAGTCCGTCCGAAACGTAGGCGGCTCGTGCCATATAGCCTGTATCTTCAAGCATCTCAAGAATGAAAAACAATGCCGCCGTTTGCGGTAAAAACGAAAGTACCGAGCCTATACCTTTAAGAAGCCCGTCTGCAATAAGTCCGACGAGCGGGGCGGGGATATTTGTATTCCCGAGATGCTCCGATACAATTTCGGAAAGCTCATCGAAAAATGCTACCAAAAGCTCCGAAAGCTGTTTCACCGGACCTGAAAACGTTATGGCGAACATAAGAAAAACTATAATAAAAAACAATGGAATCCCTATGTATTTTTTGCAAATGATTCTGTCAACGCGGTCTGAGAAGCTTTCTTTTTGTGTTTCTCCGTGCGTTACTTCTTTTGCGAGTGCTTCACAGAATGAGCTGCGCTCGCGACCGTTTTGAAAACTATAACTTTCAGGCAAGCCTATGAAAATCGGCAGCCGTCATCCTCATTGATTTTTCATACTGATCGAGGAGCAAACTATTGTTCCAAGACCTTAAATGATTATATAAAATCGTTAGGTATTACTCGCTCGTTCTCCCGTCCATATGTTCCATACGACAATTCCGTTATTGAGTCTTTCTTCGCCTCCTTAAAAAGAGAAGAATTATATAGAAAGAAATATCGCACAGAGGGCGAGTTATTCCAAGCCCTTAATGATTATATGGATTTCTATAACACCCGCCGCCCTCACGCCAAGATTCAATACAAGACTCCCGAACAAAAAGAACGTGAATATTCAGCAATATTCGGAAATTCTGATAATGAGTAATCGGACTCTTGGGGTTCGAAAATAATCTTTTGATTTGAACTGTTTGCCGATTTTGAGTTTTTCTATTTTGTAGTCCGATATAAAAATTAAAAAAGCGACTTCTAAAAGCCGCTTAAATAAATGGAAAAATAAGAAGACACCATTGTCATTCGAACTTTGAGGGTTCGGATTTCAATGGTGTCTTCATATGGCTGGGATATAGGGATTCGAACCCCAACATACAGAGTCAGAGTCTGCTGTGCTACCGTTACACAATATCCCATCGGATGCGTATGATAGTATATCAAGACAGAAAGGATTTGTCAAGATTTTTTCGGAAATTTGTTGATAAAATTTTTTATGAAAGATAAAAATTCGCTCTGTTTCGTGCCGACAGGCACTCCTGTAACGGTAAAAAGCATAAATGCAAGCGGCAGAAAACAAAATTTTTATATTTCGCTTGGTATTTTCCCCGGCAGTACAATAACAATATTTATGCGCGGAAAAAACGGCGTGATAATAAAAGCTGGTAAAACAAAGCTTGCGCTTGCCGGAAAAGCGGTGGAAGAGATTATTTGCAATTACGAATAAAAAAGCTCCGCCAAAGCGGAGCTTTTTTTATTCGTAATCAAATCAGCAAACGGCGTACACTGCATATACGCGATTGTCAACTGCTATCAGAATATCAACGTATTTTGTCTCCGGCGAAAGCTCCGAACGGTCGATCGAGTTGAATCCCGCTGAGTCTAAGATATAATATCCGTCAGCGTTCTCAAGGCTTGATAGTTTTGTATCCGACTTATAGACTATGGACAGAGTCGAATAATCTTCGGGGAGGATTTCTGAAAATCTTATTGTGCTTAAATATTTTGTAATCGTTTCAAACTCGGAAACCGACGGCAGACTTTCGTACTGCTCGGGAGATATATTTCGAGGGGTATAGCTTCCGTTTATAAACGCATTGTTGGCGGAGTATTCCACCTGCTGTTCATATACGGTTTTTCTGATAAATTTATCGTCGGAAAGCACGGTGAAGGCGAGATTGAATGAATCCATGACGGAAGAGTATGAATAATCGAAATCCGAAAGTTTTGCCTTTGATTTATCGGACGTCATCTTTTCTTCATCTGCGTTTGACATGTAGTGGTCAAAATAATCTTTGGTGTAGCGCAGATTTTCCGGAGTGAGACGGTTCAATACCGCAGGCTCGTTTTCCGGAGCTTTTGCGGGAGGGGTAAATTTTATCGCAATGCATGAGAGAACCGAAACGATAATAAATGCCGAAGCGACGATAAACAGATATTTTGCTTTTTTCTTAAGGCAGAAGACTATTGCCAGAACGACAGCACATATAAAACTTATGGATATAATCAGAATGGGCAGAAGGTAGATTGCTTTTTGCACGTACATTTAACTTCACTCCTTATAAAAATTTAATTTTGACAAGAGAGATCTGATAAAAGGAATTCTGACTGTCAGATATCCGAGACTTGCTCCCGATAAATTGAGAATAAAATCGTCTATATCAAAATATCCTACCCTGAGCAGCGGCTGAAGCAACTCAACCGCAAGCACCACGCAAAACGCTGTGAAAAGCGTAGATGTGTACTTCTGAAAGCGTTTTGACAGGCACGGCAAAAAGCATCCGAGCGGGAACAGAACAATAAGGTTTCCGATTATGCCTCTTACGGCGATATCTGCATTCAGTTTTCCGTCGTTTACTTTCTGAATGTAATCGATAACGGTTTTCAGAGGAATGAGGTTTGATTGTCTGAAATAGAGTCCGACAGAGCTTTCCGTGCCGGAGCGTCCGTCAATGAACAGATATTTTACAAGCACCAGACAGTATATTCCGAATGCAACGTATAAAATTATTCTCAGAGCCTTTTTCATATTCCGTTTTGATCCTTTCTCTCTGTTATATATAACAATTCAAGCGCGTAAACAGATTACAAACTTTCTGAAAAAGTCATTTTACCTTCAGCCCTTTTGCGATATTTATCAGATCTTCGCGCCCGACAGAGGAGGGAGCCGTTATTTCAAATACATATCCGCTGTCTGTCCAGACGAGATTTACCGTAGCTTTATTCTGATGATATTTTCCCGAATTGTTGTTTACGGATATGTCTTCGATCAACAGATTGCCTGCGTCTATTGTTATATAAGTTGACGCAAGGACGCTTTGGTTGAATACTATTTTGTTCCCGCTTGCATCTTTGTAAACTTCGTAATGTACGAGCGTTTCTGTAGATTCGAGCGTCATTTCGTAGCCTTTGGAGCGAAGACAGTCCGAAAGTGTATATGCTTTTTCTATCGTTTCCGGCATTGTTGTTTCTTTCTGCCCGGATGAGATCATCCTTGCAAACTTTTCGTTTGTTTCTACGAGAAAACGGACAATCGGCTTGCGGATGGCTTTTACGCTCATTGCCGTGCCGAACATAGTCAATACTACAAGAGCTATACAGGCTATGCGTCTTGCTGAGAAGCCTGCAAGACCGCGATATTGCTTTTTATTTCCGCAAATGAGCTTTGCCATTTTATCCTCAAAATCCGCCGAAGGTGTCCACAAAATGTTTTTGTCTTCAGGCAATTGCGCTATTTCACGTTTTTCGGCTTCTTCAAACGCGCGCGCGAGCCGATTATCGTTTGATTTCATTTTTGCACCTCCCGAAGCTTTATAAGAAGCATTTTCTTTCCCCGCACAAGCCGTTGCTTGACCGTGCTTATTTTGATGCCGAGCGTTTTTGCTATTTGCGGAGCCGTATATTCCTGACGGAAATGAAGTCCGAGAACCGTGCGGTAGTGTTCCGGCAGAGATTCGATGCAGCTTACCACTTCTTCAAACTGCGTTTTTTCGGCTTCGCCGATAAGCTCGCCGTCGCTTATATTATCGATATCGCAATAGTTGTCAACGAGTATTTCGCGTTCCGCTTGCCGTTTTTTCTTTGAATAAACATTCAAGGCGGTGTTTTTCGCTGTGCGAAAAAGATAAGCCGTTGTTTCATCGGAATTTATGTTTGCAATTTTGTTTATATTTTTTGCAACGGAAATAAAAGCGTTATGTAATGCGTCTTCAGCATCGTACCGGTCGTGCAGAACGGACATGGCTACATAGTACATTTTACTGCGATATTTTATATACAGTTTTTCAAATTTTTCTTTGTCATCCGTATAGTCTATCGTATTCAGATACAATGTCAGCATTTTCATCACCCACAATATAAACAATTTAAAAGCGGAAACAGGTTACAACATCGGTAAAAAAGTTTTTAAACTTTATAAATTTATTCTTTTTATAATTGTTGCCGATGCAGCGCCGACAAGAATTCCGGCTACGACGGCGGACAGCGACAGCACGATAAAATAATAGCCTATCTCCGCAGCTCCGAGAAGAAAGGCGGCGCAGATCACCTGAGCCGCGTTGTGCATAACGGCGCCGGCGACGCTCACGCCGAGAACCGAAAACGCTCCCGATTTTTTCAGGGCGAGCATTATCGCAAAGCTGAACACAGCTCCCGCAACACTGTAAATTAGAGACGTTACCGTTCCGAAAAGCAGAGCCGACAGCAGAACGCGGACAAGCGATATAAGTGCCGCGCTTCCCGGGTCGAGCGAATAGAGCGCGAATATAACGGCGATATTCGCAAGACCGAGTTTTATTCCCGGCACGGCGGAATATATCGGCGGAATGAGAAACTCGATGTAGGAAAGCATCATCGCGGTCGCCGTAAGTATGCCGAGCAGAGCAAGTTTTTTTGTGTTTTTCATGATACTGCGTCAACTCCTTTTCCGCCGGAGCCGATCTTTACTACTGTCTTGTTCGGCAGACAGGTTATAGCCTCGCCCGCATATTTTATTTTTTTGTGATGAACGCATATCCTGTCCGGACAGGAGGCATCGGAGATGAAAGCATAGCCATTTTCGATGACGAGAGTGTTAGTTCCGCCGTTTTCAAGAGTTACGGTGATGTCCTTTGAAAGCGGATATCGTGCCGTCTCTTTGCCGTTTTGAATTACGCATACATATTCGCCTTCAGAGCGGAAAACGGACAGCAGAAGCGCGCAAATAAGCGCAAATAATATTATCGATGATATAAGAATGATATCGTTTTTTACTTTTTTGTTTTTCATAAATCTGCAATTTTGCCCGCGCTTTTGTGCGCGGGCATACTTTTTACTGTTTTGAATTGTTTGCTCCGAGAAACGTTCCCGACTTTATACAGCCTACGGGGCAGTTATCGGAACATACGCCGCAACCTGTGCATTTGTCAATGTCAATCACAGCAAGATTGTCATTTACCGTTATCGCCTGTGCAGGGCAGAGTCTCTCGCATTTTTTGCATGCTATACAGCCGCTTGTGCATTCCTTGCGTGTGACGGCGCCTTTCTCTTTGTTTGAACACATAACGACTGTCCGAACAACGTCGGGGACGAGCGTTATTATATGCTTCGGGCAGGCTTTTACGCACATTCCGCAGCCTACGCATTTTGTTGCGCTTATGTGGGCGATACCGTCGGTTATGCAAACGGCGTCGCTTTGGCACACCGCAGCACAGTCTCCGTAGCCGAGACAGCCGAACGTACATTTTCCCGTTCCGCCGTATATGAGGTTTGCCGCAGCACAGCTTTTTACGCCGTCATATATCTGTTTTTTCTCCGTCGCTTTGCAATCGCCGCCGCAACGGACAAACGCAACTTTTTCAACTACGTCCGCAAAATCGACACCAAGCACTTCGGCAAGCTTTTTTGCAACGGCATCGGCACCGGGAATACAGAGATTTATCTCTGCTTCGCCTTTGGCGAGAGCCGCCGCGTATCCGTCACAGCCCGTATATCCGCATGCGCCGCAGTTGACTCCGGGCAGACAGTCGCGGACGGCTTCTTTTTTTTCGTCGGTCTTCACGGCCATAAAATGAGATGCGAGCGCAAGAACTATTCCGCATACAAGTCCTATGCCGGATACAACGGCTACTGCAATAAGTACATTATAAAGCATCGCAGTCTCCTTTCAGGCAAAGAGGTTTTCAACTATTCCCGCAAATCCGAAGAAGGAAAGGGAAACGATCGACGCCGCGATGAGCGTTACGGGCAAACCCTTGAAGCATTCGGGCGCATCGCAGTTTTCGATTCTCGAACGCACACCCGAAAACAGCACCATTGCAAGCAGGAAACCGAGCCCGCATCCGAGCGAGCTTACCATTGATTCGATGAAATTGTAGCCGTCGGAGATGTTCTGGATAGTTACGCCGAGAACAGCACAGTTTGTTGTTATCAGCGGCAGATAGATTCCGAGACTTTTGTGAAGAGACGGAATGAATTTTTTAAGGACTATCTCAATAAACTGCACGAGCGCTGCAATAACGAGTATGAACACTATTGTTTGAAGATAGCCGAGTCCGAGCCTGTCAAGGACAAATTTCTGTATGGGGTATGTCACGGCTGTGGAAATAAGCATAACGAATATAACGGAAAGTCCCATTCCCGTAGCCTGATCGAGCTTTTTGGAAACGCCGAGAAACGGGCATATTCCGAGAAATTTTGAAAGCACATAGTTGTTGACAAGCACGCTTGACATAAGTATTACAACAAGTCCCTTAAACATTTTCGTTCTCCTTTCCGCCGCAGGCAGACTGTTTGCAGACCGAAGCCGAAGGGCAACCCTCGCAGCCGAAATCTTTCTTTTTAACGCCTTTTCCTTTTGTTATTTTGTTTACAACGGCGATGAGAACTCCGAATACAAGAAATCCTCCAGGAGCCATTGTGAGTATAGGTATGGAGTAATCGCTTATTACGGGGAGCTTTATTCCTGCCCATGTTCCGCTGCCTATTATTTCTCTTATCGACGACATAACAAGCAGTGCGAGCGTAAACCCGAGTCCCATTCCGGCGCCGTCAAGCGCCGATTCGCCGACGGTATGCTCACGGGCGAACATTTCCGCTCTGCCGAGAATAATGCAGTTTACGACTATCAGCGCAAGATATATTCCGAGAAGATCGTAAAGCTCGGGCAAAAATGCGTTCATAAGCATTGAAACAACGGTTACGAACGCCGCTATAATAACAATGTAACAAGGAATACGCACTTTGTCGGGGATTATTTTTCTCAGTGCCGAGATAGCCATATTCGAGCAGATAAGTACCGCTGTTGCGGCAAGTCCCATGCTGACCGCGCCGATGACGCTTTTTGTCGTTGCAAGGGTGGGACAGGTTCCGAGCACAAGCACGAAAACCGGATTTTCGCGAAGGAGTCCGGCGAGGAATATCGAAAGCTTTTTGTTTTTCATTCTGCCGCTCCTTTCAGAATATCAAATGCGGAGAGCGCGTCTTTCAGCGCTTTTTTGTAGTTTGAGGTCGTTTTTGTCGCGCCCGAAACGGAATCTATTCCGTCTATATCAGTTTTATCAGCACCGAGAAAAAGCTCTCCGTAGGTTTTTTCGTTGCCGAGAGTTTCTCCGCTTGAAACGCATGTCGCGCCTGTAATTTTACCGTCGGAGTTTATGCCGCACATTATTGTAAGACCTGCGGAATAGCCGGTTGTGACGAGCTTCATCACATATCCGCCGCCGTCTTCTGTGTAGATTTGCTTTACCGTTTCGGCTACGCCTTCGGGAAGAGAATCAAGCTCTTTGAAGTTTTTGCCTTCCGGCATTACAACGAGAAGCGATTTTCTGACTTTTTCATTTTCGCTTTTTTCTATAAGCGGAGATGTAAAAGAGTTTACTGCGGCGAGTACAGCCGACGCCACAAGACATATAACAAGAAGCACTACAATGCTTTTTATCGAATCTTTCATGCTTTGGCACCTCCGAAAGGTTTCTTTCTTGTCAGCTTTTCAATATACGGTGTGAGAATGTTCATAAGAAGTATTGCGTATGAAACGCCTTCGGGAAGCGAACCCCATATGCGTATTACCGAGGTTATAAGTCCTGCTCCTATTCCGAAGACCACTTTGCCCAAAGTGTTTGTCGGAGTCGTCGAATAGTCGGTCGCCATAAATATCGCGCCGATGAAAAGTCCGCCCAAAAGAATGTGATAAAGCGCAGTTTTCACGTCGCCCGTGAATATGAATATAAACACAAATGTTGAAGCGATGAACGCAACGGGCGTATGCCAGCTGATAACACGCTTTATAATAAGATAAATTCCGCCAATGAGAAGTGCTATGGTGCATGTTTCACCGATAGCACCGGCTCTTTTGCCTATGAGCATATCGACAAGCGAGGGAAGAGGACCTTCGCTTGCGCCTTCGAGTATGACCAGAGGTGTGGCTGACGATACTGTATCAACTCCGCTCGGAGCGGCTGCCGCCGCAACTGTTTTTGAAAAGGCAATTATCATAAATACTCTTGCCGTTACGGCGGGATTTGCAAAGTTCTGACCTATTCCGCCGAAGATGCATTTTACAAATATTATTGCGAATACAGCGCCGACGGCGACCTGCCAATATGGCATCGACACCGGCAGGCTGAGCGCAAGAATAAGTCCCGTTACAACGGCGCTCAGATCGGATATTGTTACTTCGCGCTTGCATATAAGACAAAACGCAAGCTCGGAAAGAACGGCTGCCGAAACGCTTGCCATCATAACGAAAAGCGCTCTTATGCCGAATATTATGCAGCCTGCCGCAGCGGCGGGCATAAGCGCAATTATAACGTCAAGCATTATTTTCTGCGTTGTCACTCCGCTGTGAATGTGAGGCGACACGGATACTTTCAACTTGTTCATTTTCCGTTTTCCTCCTTTGCTTTGGCTTGTTTTTTCGATATATAGTCGCGCAGGACTGCCTTTGCAAGCTTGTTCGTCTGAACGAGCGGACGCTTCGCCGGACATATATAAGAGCAACATCCGCACTCCATGCAAAGATTTACGCAAAGCTTTTCAAGCACTTCGCCGTTTTTGGACTTGTATGCTTTTTCTATTTCCGTCGGAGCAAGACCGAGCGGGCAGTGATTTACACACCTGCCGCAGTGAATGCATGCGGTGGTTTTCGGTGCTTTTGAGTCCGCTTTTCCGAAAGCGAGAATTGCATTTGTATTTTTTATTACGGGAACGTCGTCCGACGGGACGGAAAGTCCCATCATCGGTCCGCCGTAGATTATTTTTTCGGGAGTTTCGGAAAATCCGCCGCAGAAGTCAAAAACGTCGGAAAGTGAGGTGCCTATCGGAACGATCACGTTCTGAGGATTTTTCACTGCGCTTCCGTCAACCGTAATGCACTTGCGTACAAGTGGCATTCCAGTGTTTATATATTCGGAAACGGAGGCTGCCGTTGTGCAGTTGCATACTATACAGCCGACGTCGGCAGGAAGCTTTCCGGCAGGAACTGTTCTTCCCGTCGTGTTGTATATCAGCACTTTTTCCGCACCCTGAGGATACGATGAAGGCAACGTTTTTACCGTCACGGCGGGGTCGCTTTCCGCGAGCTTTTCCATTACTTCAATTGCATCGGGTTTGTTTTTTTCTATTCCTATGATTATCTTCTTTATGCCGATGTACTTTTTCATCAGCTCGAAGAACTGAGATATAAGCGCCGCTTTGGAGATCATAGTATAGCTGTCGCTTGTTATGTATGGCTCACATTCCGCACCGTTGATTATAAGCGTGTCAACGTTTTGCTTCGGATCCAACTTTACATATGTGGGAAATCCTGCTCCGCCGAGACCGACAATTCCGCTGTTTTTTACTGCGGAGATGAAATCCTCACGGCTGTTTACCGCCGGAGGGACAATGTTTTCGTCTGCGGTCATAAGTCCGTCGGATTCTATTGTTATTGCGGGAACATAAGTGCCTTGAGATGTAAGCGCGTCTTCAATCTTTTTTACCGTTCCCGAGATGCTTGCGTGCACGGGAGATGAGATAAAGCCGTTTTGTTCGGCAATAAGCTGACCGACCTTTACCGCGTCTCCGACCTTTACTGTCGGTGTGGCGGGCTTTCCTATGTGCATAGAACAGATAATCGTTACGCTTTTCGGAGAAGGTATCTCCGTCGGCACGGAAAGATAAGTGCTTTTTCTGTGCGGGACGTTGATTCCTTTAAGCAATTTCAACATTTTGTCACCCCTTAGGCAGTGTAAATTTGTATTTATTTAATTATATCTTAATAAAAAATAAAAGTCAATTGAAAAAAGTCTTTTCGCGGGCGTATTGTCATCTTTAACAAAGCGCTGTGGCGTTTTTCGGCATAATAACGATATGTCGTCTTTTTTACGACATAAATCACCAAAGCAGCACTGCGGCATAAAATATAGCAGGAGGGAATATTATATCTCCCTCCGCCCGAATAATTATTTTGGAGGAAATTATTACAATATGGCTGATAACAGGAATATGTCGCTTCCGTGCGCGGGACGCGATACGGTTTATATAGATACAAACAGAATTCTTGACAGCTGCCGTGACAAGGACTGTTTTGAGGATGTTGTCGTATATCTTACGGATTGCGGCAGAGACGCTATTGAACGCGGCGGAAACGTAAGAACAAAAAGCGCGCATGTAATTGCCGCAGATATGACCGTTGATCCGGTACCGTTCAATCGCGGTTTTTATCAGGTGACGGTAAAGATGTATGTAAAGGTTACATGCGAGGTATGCGTGGGACTCGGACGTTCACAGGAAGCGGACGGACTTTGTATGGTTGAAAAAAAGGTTATTCTTTACGGAAGTGAAGGAAACGTAAATATTTTCAAAAGCTCGACGGACAGCTCGGGCTTCTGCGGTGGAGGTTCGGAGTGTAACGCTACAAACAATCTTCCCACTGCGGTGCTTGAAGTTGTAGACCCTATAGTACTTAACACAAAAATAGTTGAAGCTTGCCGTTGCCAGAATTTCCGCAACTGTCTCTGCGAAGGCGATCTGCCCGAAGCTGTGAGAGCGCTCTTCGACGGCAGACTCTGCGCTGATCCGGCAGGTAAATATCTGCTTGTTTCTCTCGGCTTTTTCTCGGTTATAAGAATAGAAAGACCGGCACAGTATCTCATCAACGGTACGGAGTACACCGTCCCCGAAAAAGAGTGCATTTCGCCCGAAACGGACGATCCGTGCAGTATGTTTAAGCATATGGCGTTCCCTGTGGATGAATTCTATCCACCGGCACTTTCCGAGCTTGACAGAGGTGACAGACCCGAAGGCGGCGGTTGCGGCTGCGGAAGAAGACAGTAACGTAAAAACAAAAAAATCCCGCTCACGCGGGATTTTTTATTTTGATCAAACTGAGAAGAGAAGTTTTGCATAGTCAGGAATCGGCCAGTATTCGGATGAGGTGACCGACTCGGCTTCGTCGACATATGCGCGCAGCGACGACATATCGCGGCATATTACCGCATGGAAATAAGCGGCTCTTTCGGATTCACCGCCCGTGTGTTTTGCCGACATATCAAGAGAGAGCTTTTCACACGATGAATATATACTTCCGAGTAGCGAGGAGAGTTTTTTGCAAAGTGCGCTTTCCGTGCTTATATCTATATCCGCACATATTTCCGACTTGACTTTGAGCGCTCCTGCGACTTCTTTTGAAAATGCCATTACGGCGGGAATTATCTGCTTTCTTGTCATCTCAAGCATTGTGAGTGCTTCTATGCCTACGGTTTTGCAGTAGCTTTCAAGCATTATTTCGTGACGCGCACGGATTTCTGTTTCCGTGAATACATTGTATTTTGTAAACAACGTGATGTTTTCGGGAGCGATAAGTCTTTCAACCGCTTCCGGCGTTGACGGAAGATTATAAAGTCCGCGTTTTTCGGCTTCCTTTACCCATTCGGCGGAGTAGTTGTTTCCGTTGAATATTATTCGCTTGTGAGCTTTTATTGCATCTCTTATAAGCGAATGAAGCTCTGCATCAAAGTCAGCAGCGGATTCAAGCTTGCATGCGAATTCATCGAGCGTTTCAGCTACGATGGTGTTTATTACGGTATTTGTATCGGCTATTGATTGGCTTGACCCGGGGGAGCGGAATTCAAATTTGTTTCCGGTGAAAGCAAAAGGCGATGTGCGGTTTCTGTCTGTTGTATCGCGCGGAAATTTTGGCAGAGTGTGAACGCCTACCCTCATAAGCGTGCGTTCTTTTTTACTCATTACGCTGTCGTTTTCAATCGCCGAAAGCACTTCTGTAAGCTCTGTGCCCAAAAACATAGAAATAATTGCCGGCGGAGCTTCGTCCGCACCGAGACGATGATCGTTGCTTGCAGACGCAACGGAAACCCGAAGCAGATCCTGATGACGGTCAACTGCGGCGATAACTGCCGCAAGGAACAGCAAAAACTGTGCGTTTTCTGCGGGAGTGTCGCCGGGTTCAAGCAGGTTTGCACCGGTATCGGTCGCCATTGACCAGTTATTGTGTTTGCCCGAACCGTTTACGCCTTCAAAGGGCTTTTCATGGAGCAGACAAGCAAGTCCGTGACGCGAGGCAACGTTTTTCATTATCTCCATCATCAGCTGGTTGTTGTCGGTGGCGATATTCGAAGTTGTGTAAAGCACGGCGACTTCGTGCTGAGAGGGGGCAACTTCGTTATGTTCCGTTTTTGCGGGAATTCCAAGCTTCCAGAGCTCTTCGTTCAGCTCGCTCATAAATGATTTTACGCGCGGTTTTATCGAACCGTAGTAATGATCGTCAAGCTCCTGACCTTTTGGAGGCTTTGCGCCGAACAGCGTTCTTCCGGTGAAGACAAGATCTTCACGCTTGTCGAACAGTTTTTTGTCTATTAGGAAATATTCCTGCTCTGCGCCGACTGTGGTGACTGTTTTCTTTACGTTTTCATTACCGAACAGCTTCATTATTCTCATAGCCTGACGGTTTATAAGCTCCATTGAACGGAGAAGCGGAGTTTTTTTATCGAGTGCTTCGCCCCCGTAGGAGCAGAATGCAGTAGGAATACAAAGCGTGTTTTCTTTTATAAAGGCATAAGAGGTTGCGTCCCATGCGGTATATCCGCGCGCTTCAAACGTTGCACGCAAGCCGCCGGAAGGGAAGGATGAAGCGTCCGATTCGCCTTTTATAAGCGCTTTACCCGAAAATTCTTCTATAACGCCGCCGTCATTTCCGAAAGAAATAAAGCTGTCATGCTTTTCGGCGGTGATGCCTGTCATCGGCTGGAACCAATGCGTGTAGTGCGTGGCGCCGAGCGATTCCGCCCATTTTCTCATGCCTTCGGCAACGTCATCGGCGATTTCGGGAGCGAGGCTTTTGCCTTCGTTCATAGTTTTTTTCAGGCGCAGATAGACGTTTTCGGGCAGATATTTTTTCATTGCCTCATCGCCGAAAACCATCGAGCCGTAAGAATCAAGTATGTTCATCAAAACCTCTTGTATTTTTGAAAATAACAAAAAAATTATATAATATGCTTTTGTTTTTGTCAATAAAAAAGCTCAAAAGAAAAAGCAAAAACCGAAGTTTTTGCTTTTTGTGTCCGTTTTTATTTCATATCCGTTATATAGCTTTTTGCCGATGAAAGCGCAAATGCCATAATCCCTATTTCGCATATCTCGAATACGTTTATTACCGTAAGCGAAGGTTCCCAGAAAGCGTAAAGAATGAGCGTCGGGATAGTATACACCGTTACAAGCATCATCGTTACAATAGAAATCATAAAGTACATCGAGTTCATAGGACGTTCTATCGAAAGTCTTGCTTCAAGAAGCATAAGTATCATGCACGAGACTGCTGTTATGTTTGCGAGGATTCTGTTTACGTCGGAATATATATAATCCGGATCAAAATATGAGATGCAGACGAAAAGTATTCCGAGCACGGGGAGAAGCAACGCCATATTGTTTTTGGAACGTCTTGTATTCAGCGCAACCGATGCGGAAAAAAGAAAATATGCTCCGGCAAACAGCATAAGTATTACCGAGATAAACATTGCAAGGCTGTAAAGAGGAGAAGCCGTTCTGTCTGACTTGAAGAAGTAATAGAAGAATGCAAAAATATCTCTCTTATAGTATATGAGCGCGATTACAGGTACAATCAAAAACGAGGCGCCGCAGAGAGCGCAGCAGAACACGGAGAAGAGGTTTCCTGTCGTTTGTCTCGGCGAGGAAGGCGCGGATTTGCGAAGCAGAAAAGATACTGCCGCTATTATAAGTATCGCTGCAAAAAGCGACCATCCGAATATTTTTATATCTTTGCCGGCTTCAAGGTCATATTCAAGAGAGTACGGATTGTAGTACTTCTTCATAAATAATATTCTGTAGATCATAAGTGAAAGCGATGAAATTATCGCAAACGCAAATGAGCCGACAGCCAAACGTTTTTCTTTACTCAATTTGAGCCTCCGATTACACAATTATTATTCATGCTGTGTCATACGTTATATTATAAGTGAGAAATGTTAATAAATTGTAATCAAACAATAAATTTATTTATTATCTGTGCCGGAGTCTGATGAATTATCGGTGCGTTCGGTTTTTATTTCGGTAAATTCGCCTTCCACCGTGTCTTTCGACAATTTCTTTGCTATCGCGCGGACTTTGCCCGAGACGGTAGCCACCGCGCAGATGTTTTCAACAGCGTCAACTATAAGCGAAACGCCTATGATCCTTGTTATAAGGTCGGCTGCGGCTCTCGCATTGAAAACCACGACAAATCCGAAAATGAGTCCGAGCAGGGCAAGAAAGAACATTCCGTACCATGCTCCCGCCGATGTTCCGCGAAGCTCAAGTGAAGCCGAAAGCTTGAAGGCGCTGTCTATAATTATCATTATTCCTATAACAAACGGGAAAATGCTTTTGATGAAGTCGGGATTTGATATAAGAAGAATTCCGCATACAAGGCAGATTATTCCCGTTATAAGTCCTGCAGTTGCCGTAAATGTCGTGGCGCTGCGCAAAAAGAAGCGTACTGTTGTGTAAATTCCGGCGGCGACGGCGGTAACGCCGATTATTTTACATATTACGTTTATTGTCTGCGCCGGATAGATTATAAGTATTATTCCGAGAACGATATAAAGCGCGGAAAGGAAAAGATATCCCCATTTTGCTTTTTTGATAAGTTCCATAATAACCTCACGAAAAATTTTTTAATATTATATCACCTGTGGCGGTACTTGTCAAATAAAATCGCATATGATATAATTCAAGCGTACATTGAATTTTGAAAAAATGACGTTTTCAAGCACCGGTTGCTGTTGTTTTTCCGCTTGTCGGCGTAAAATGGGCGTAGACCCGAGAGGGAAAAAACAAAAAAACAGGAGGAAAACAAAATGTTATTTTCAAAACCGAAAGAAAACAAAACGGAGGACGGAAAAATGTTTGATATGAGAAAGATAGGGAAGCGCATAGCGGAGCTGAGAAAATCAAAGAACATAACTCAGATGGCGCTTGCAGATATGATGGGAATCAGCTTTCAGGCGGTATCAAACTGGGAACGCGGCGAAAGTATGCCCGACATTTCAAAGCTCGGCGAGCTTTCGGAGATATTCGGAGTGTCAATTGACGATATCCTCTGTAACAAACGCGCGGCGGAAATTGTTGAAGAAATATCGGCTGGGGAAAAGCCTTCCGATATAACGCCCGAAGAGCTTACGGAAACAGTCCCGCTTATGGCGCCAAAGCAGGCAGAGGAGAGTATTAAGGAAAATAAGAATAAAATGACGATTTCTCAGCTTGCCGCACTTGCACCTTTTATGAATGAAGACGATATAGCCGAGATTGCAAAGGAGCTTTTCAAAAACGGCGGCTCGCTTGAAGATGTTGCCGCACTTGCGCCTTTTATGAATGAAGACGATCTGGGTGAAGTTGTCAGAGAGCTGGCGAAAAGCGGCGGCTCGCTTAAAGACGTTGCCGCACTTGCACCGTTTATGGATGAAGATGATGTCGGTGAGCTCGCAAAAGAAAAGCTGAAAAACGGCGGAACACTTGAAGAAATAGTCGCATTTGCACCGTTTATGGATGAAGATGATATCGGTGAGCTCGCAAAAGAAAAGCTGAAAAACGGCGGAACACTTGAGGATATAGTTGCGTTTGCACCGTTTATGGATGATGACGATATAAAAGAGCTTGCAAAAGAAAAGCTGAAAAGCAGTGGTAAAATCGAGGACATCTCAGCATTTGTACCTTTTATGGACGAGGACGACATCGGCGAGATCATAAAACATATGATTTCAAAATGACGAAATAAACGAATAAAAACGGCGAAGATTTGGAGAAAAGCGAAAATTTTTCTGCAATCTTCGCCTTTTTGCTTAAAAAGTATTGACAAAATGTTTTTTGCCGCATATAATAAAGCATTATTATTTCTATTATCGAGGTGAAAACTATGTCCAAATACGACCCTTATCAGAATATGCTTACCGTTCTTGACGGCGCGGCAAATAAAATGGGAATAACTGCAGATGATTATGCTTTCTTGCGTTATCCGGAAAGAACGGTTACAGTGCATGTCCCTGTAAAAATGGATGACGGACATACAAAGGTATTTGAGGGCTATCGCGTTCAGTATTCAAGCGTAAGAGGACCATATAAGGGCGGAATCCGCTATCATAAGGACACCGACCTTAAAGAAGTTACCGCGCTTGCGGCATGGATGAGCCTTAAATGTGCAGTTGCCGGAATTCCTTACGGCGGAGGTAAAGGCGGAATTACAGTTGATCCGAGAGTGCTTTCCGCAGGTGAGCTTGAACGTCTTACAAGAGGCTATACAAAAGCCATAGCGCCGGTTATAGGTCCCGATATGGATATTCCCGCTCCGGATGTCAATACAAATTCACAGACGATGGCGTGGATACTTGATACGTTTAATCTTCTCAGTGGGGGAAAATCGCTTCCCGCAGTTGTAACGGGTAAGCCTACCGAACTTGGCGGCTCTCTCGGAAGAAATGAGTCTACCGGACGCGGCGTAATGTTTGTACTTCGTGAAACGCTTAAAAAGTTTGGCAAAACACTTTCCGGTACGACTGTTGCCGTTCAGGGGGCAGGCAACGTTGGCGGAATTGCCGCACAGTTGCTTTATGAAGCAGGTTGCAAAATAGTTGCTATCTCGGATTCCACAGGCGCGATCTATTCCGAAAAGGGAATTGATATGAATAAGTTCACGGTGTATAAAGAAGCTTCGGCAAAAAACAAGGTGGCAAATTATGATGAAGAGGGAATAGTACATATGCCTTGTGAGGATGTACTTACCGTCCCCGCCGAAGTACTTGTTCCCGCCGCGCTTGAAAACTCCATAACGGAAGATATTGCAAAAAACATAAAAGCCCAAATAATAGTTGAAGGCGCAAACGGACCGACAACCGCTGAAGCCGATGCTGTTCTTGAAGAAAAGGGAACTGTTGTCGTACCCGATATTCTTGCAAATTCAGGCGGCGTTATAGTTTCATATTTTGAATGGGTACAGAATTTGCAGAACTATTATTGGAGCGAAGAAGAAGTAAACGCTCGGCTTGAAACAACTATTGTTTCTGCATTCAATACAGTTTGGAACTGTTCCGAAAATTATAAAACATCGCTTCGTCTCGGTGCATATATCACTGCCGTTGACAGAATTGTTACTGCCAAGAAATTAAAAGGCCTGGCAATTTAATTATTGACAAAGAGCATTGCTTCCGCTATAATATTATGGCGGAAGCAGTTTTGCTTTTGATGTTCGGGATGTAGGGTAACGGTTACCCGCTTGCTTTGGGAGCGTGTGACCGCCTCATGAGCCGACCGCCGAAAACTCGCGAAATCTCCGTTTTTCTCGCGTTTCCTCGCTTTTCCGCCGCCGCGTGTTTCGGCAAAAAACTTTTGACCACAGATTTGACCACTTACGGATTTGACTCCAAAAACTCAATATCGGGATGTAGGGTAACGGTCACCCACCAGTTTTGGGAACTGGCCTAAGCAGGTTCAACTCCTGTCATCCCGACCACATGAAAATAATCCGAACATTCTCTTGCTTGGAGAAACGTTCGGATTATTTGTTTTATTCGAGTATCCCAACTTTAATAGCAAGAAATGAAAATAGCCGATACCACGGTCTTTTGACTGCGGCGTCGGCATTTGTATTGTTGAAAAAGACACAAATTTATGATATAATATTAAAAGCATCAAAGAGGCGGAAAGAAGTGATGGTGTGACATTTTATGTTCTTGGCAACGGTTTCGACTTGCATTATGGTTTACCTACGAGGTATTGTGACTTCAAGAAATATCTTATTGCAAATGGATATCGCGAAATGGTAGAAAAAGTCGATGATCTGTTTTGGAGATTCGGTCATTACTCTCCGAAAGATATTAAAGAGTGGTCAACATTTGAAGATATGCTTATGGTATTTAATGACCTGGACCCGGATGAGTTGTACGAAGAGGCATTTGACAATGCTGAAACGGATGATGACAGAGCCGGATATTGGGACAGTCCTTCTTGGAATGTAAATTTCTATAATGAGTATATCAAGGTATTAAAGGGTGAGTTTGATAATTGGATTAGAGAAATGAATACAGAAATCATACCGGATAGGTATTTTAATCCAGTTATGGGAGATGCGGTTTTAACCTTCAATTATACCACTACTGTTGAAGATAATTTTGACACAAGAGGAATTCAGATAACACATATTCACGGTACGAAAAATCAAGAAATCGTACTTGGACATAACGATCCCCCTGATCTTAACCTGTATAATGTGATAGAAGATGAGGATTCCGATTATAGGGACACTACCACAAGAAATGCTATCAATGACGTTCTTACTCAAGCCTCTCAAAATTATTATAAAGACAGCGTGCAGATTCTTCGTAGAAATCGCCGTATATTTTCACAAATTCCCCGATTTAATAAAGTCGTTATAATGGGATTATCATGTGGTTCACAAGACGAAATATATGTCGAAGAAATCATAAAATATGCTTCTGTTATCGACTTCTATTATTATGGTGACGATGCAAAGGAAAACTTTGATAATATTCTTGGAAACTCCAACATGACGGTTCGATATTACAAGTGGTATTGCAGTTAAAGAAAAATCCCTTGCGCAAGTCACACGGATTTACACAAGGGATTTTTCTTTGATGTTGGTTGCAAATATATTTGACGATGACAGCCACAACTGAACAATAAACAACTTGTGAAGATATCTTTTCTGAGAAGTTTACGAAAATAATATTTTTTTCAAAAAAATTGTGATTTTTTCTACAATGTATGATACAATTATAAAAGTGCGTTGATTATACAGATGTTTAACCGCATTAATCCAAAGAAAGGATGTCGCAATTATAGAAAATCTTTTGCAGGATATATCATTTGAAAGCACTTACATGAAATACTGCAACATGCTTATTTCAAATTGCTGCTATATGGGTGCGAAAAACCGGTATGATGCGGAAGAAATAGTTGACGACGTCTTTGCGCTGCTGTACATTAAGTGGAATTCTCTCGAAAGCCATGCGGAGTCAGTAGTTCTGAAATGGCTGAACATTACGCTCAGAAATGTTACATACAGCTATGTACGCAGAAAAAACAAACAAGCCAGAATGCTTGCCGAAGCGGAAAGGGAAGCATCTATTCTCCGCGCCGAAAAGAAATTGGCTTGTTCCGATGAGGAATACAATAAGCTTCTTGAAAAGCTCTATGCAGAAATGAACGAAGCCGAGATGTTGCTTTTCGACTGTATTATAAACAATGATATGACGCTTAAAGATGTTTCAATACTGACGGAAGAAAACGTAAATACGGTGAAATCAAGGTGGTTGAGACTAAGAAAAAAGCTTGAAAAACGGCATTTTAAGAAAAAATAAAAATTTTTCAAAAAAATTTCAAAAATATGCACCCAAAATACGATTTTTGACACTTATATTATAGAAATGTTTTTTCAAACAAAAATAACCTTTAATATTAAGGAGGTAGTGCAGAAATGATCAGCAGCGAAGATCGCAGGCGAGAACTTTCAAGGCGACTTGAAAAAGAATGTAAAAAGCCTGTCGGTGAAGCCGATGACGATGCTATTTTATCTCTTGCGGAAGAGATAGATTCGCTTGTGCCACCGGAGCAGAAGTTTACACAAGCGGAGCTTGAAAAAAAGCTTGCCGATGTGAAGCTGAAAGGCAATCGGTTTATAGAAAGCAGCACCAGAGCACAAGCTGCAAGCAGAAGCCGCGCGCCGATGAGCATAAAATGGAAGATTACCATTGTGCTTGTTGCCGTGTTTGTAATGATAATGTCGGTAGCTACCTGTGCAGACCTGTCTGACAAGGAAGCAAAAGATCGCATCTCCTCAATAATGACGGCAAATATTACGGTAACGCCGTCGTTCAACCGAAGCAAATCATATAAAAACATAGAAGATCTGGTTGAAGAAAAGCAGATAAGCATACTTTATCCTTCGACTCTTCCGAATGGTGAAGAGCTTACGTTGGCTACATACTCCAAAGAAAACAACAGCGATAACTATGACGTTATATTGACTTACAAAAAATACATATATGGTTATTATATAAAAACGAGAATGGAATATGGCGACGACAAGCCGTTTCCCGGAGATATGAATGTTTGCGTAAACGGAATAGACATAAATCTTTGGACGATTTCGGATGGCAGTTGCCAGGCATATTGGCATTACAACGGATATGAATATTATATGGGTTGTACAAGTCCGGAAATTATGATGGAACTGCTTGAAGGCTTGCGCGAGATAGGACCAAGTAACTAAAATATAAGGAGGCTATATATTATCATGAAGAAAATTGTTGCAATGGCCGTTGCTTTTGCGATGGCGCTTTCAATGAGTGTGTTTGCGGTTTCCGCAAATGGTGACGGGGTGTATGAATACAGAACAGGCAACGTTACCATAGTTTTTGGCGAGGATACCGAGCTTACGGCAGAGCAGAGACAGAGCATAATAAACGCTGTCGCCGCAGAAAACAACTCATCTGCTGCAGCACCGAAGAACATTATCTGCTCGGTTTTCGGTCATAAATATGATGACGAAGGCTATAATATGACGTTCATTATCCACGAGGCGCGAGAAAAAGACCCGAGATGCGACGAGCAGATTCGCCAAATCAGGACATGCTCGCGTTGTGATCAGCTTACAACTACTGTAATTTACAGCAAAGCTATCAGTTGTTGTCCCGAAAAATAAAGCACAATACACAGCAAAACCCCGCCGAAACCGGCGGGGTTTTGCTTATATAAGTTCCGAAATTGCGGAAATTAAAGCGGAATAGCGTTTTTCAACTTCGGCGAGCATTTCTTCGCAGCCTTCGCAATTCATTGTACGCAGTTTTTCCGTAAGGGGATTGACAGCGTCGTACAGGTTTTGAAATCCCAAATTGAGGCACACGCCTTTGAGCGTATGCGCCGCGCGGAATGAACGTTCGGCGTCGGCACAGGCAAGCGCCGAGCGAAGCTCCGCCATGCTTTTATCGTTTACAAATTTGTAAATGAAGCGTTTTACAAGCTCTTCCGAACCGAATCTTTTGAGTTCGTCCTGCCAGTCTCCGCCTACTTTAAGGTAAAATTCTTTTGTGGTCATGTTGGTTCTCCTGCTTGTTTTATTGCTCTGAGAATTGCTCTTTTGTCAGTCTGTCGGTTATGAGCGTAACCGACCTGCGCTGTTTTGAATAAAGCTTTATTATATTTGCCGTGCGGTGCGTATAGTATCGCGTTCAAATGGTTTGACTATGCAATCAGACGCGCCAAGCTCATGATCCACAATTTTTCAAATGTTTCATTATCGCGCATAACAGTGCTTATGGTTGCCGAAACCTTAAGGAGCGGATATTCGGGAATACGCAGTGAATGATTTCTCTTTATTGTATCTATAACCACATAAATCTTGCTTCCGACAGGATCAAATCTCACAATTTCGGACTTTTCCGAGATAACTTTTTCTATATTACAAATGCTGGGGGGCGTTATGTGCCGAATTGCCAAAATATGTACGAATCTGTTTGCTGTCGTAACTTGCGTCAGTGCCGCAGTTTATTCCAAAAACCCGTACTGAGGTGAATATTTTCTCGTATGCTTCAACATATGACTGTAGCTTTGACGAAAATCTTTTATATTGCTAATATACTATCCAATTTGTAGATAGTTGTTATATTATAACATGAAAAATGTCGGCTTGCAATATATAATTGCAAAAAATGCATTATTAAGCAAAAATACAAATTTCAATTTGTTTTCGGAAGCGCGAACATTGCGGGGCGACAGCTGTTTTTCAATAGTAAAGATGTAATAAAAAAAGGGAATAAATTTCCGTTATATTATTGAAGTTTTAATTAAAATGATATATAATGTATTTGAATAAATGTTTGAAATGGGGTGAGAAATTTGAACGGCGATATGATATCGGGAGAACTCGCCCCGTATTTTTTCTGTCAAGGTACAAATTTTCACAGTTATGAATGGCTCGGCTGCCACTCCGAAAAAACGTCGGACGGTTTTGAATTCACGTTCCGCGTATGGGCGCCGAAAGCGGAAAAAGTATATGTAACGGGCGATTTCAACTCTTGGGATGAGTCGCTTCCGATGAAAAAGGACGAAAAAAGCGGCGTATGGACTGCGATATATAAATCCGTCCGCGATCTTGACGGGAGCAGATACAAATATAAGGTAGTATCAAAAACCCGCACGGCAATGAAAGCCGATCCGTATGCGTTTTATTCGGAAACACTGGCAAATACAGCGTCTGTAATTCACACCGTGAAGGCAAAATGGAGCGATTCGAGGTGGCTTTCGGGCAGGGGAAAACCGTTTGAAGGCAAGCATTTTTACTCTGCGCCGATGAACATTTACGAAATGCACTTGGGTTCGTGGAGAACGCGCGACGGCGAATCGAACACGGACGGAAAGCATTATCTTAATTATCGCGAAATAGCGGACGAGCTTGTTCCTTATGTGCTTGACATGGGCTATACGCACGTCGAGCTTATGCCGATAGCCGAGCATCCGTACGACGGTTCGTGGGGATATCAGATATGCGGATATTACGCTCCGACTTCGCGCTTCGGTACTCCGGAGGACTTTATATATTTTGTAAACAAGCTTCATAAGGCCGGCATCGGTGTGATACTTGATTGGGTTCCCGCACATTTTCCGAAGGACGAGCACGGACTTTTCGAGTTTGACGGATATCCGCTTTATGAATATCAGGGCAAAGACAGGATGGAACATAAATCGTGGGGAACGCGATGCTTTGACGTCGGCAGACCAGAAGTGCAGTCGTTCCTTATATCAAACGCTTTGTTCTGGATGAGAAATTATCACATAGACGGACTCCGCATAGACGCGGTTGCGTCAATGCTTTATCTTGACTATGATCGGGCTCCCGGAGAATGGATTCCGAATAAAGACGGCGGAAATCACAATTATGAGGCGATGGCGTTCTTCAAAAAACTGAATACCGCCGTGTTCGCGGAATTTCCTTACGCTTTGATGATAGCGGAGGAATCCACCGCCTGGCCTATGGTGACAAAGCCTGTTTCGGATGGCGGACTCGGGTTTAATTTCAAATGGAATATGGGTTGGGCAAACGATATGTTCGAGTATGTTTCGACCGATCCGTTTTTCAGAAAATACGTGCATAACAAGCTCACTTTCCCGCTTATGTATGCGTTTTCGGAAAATTATATTCTTCCCGTATCGCACGACGAAGTCGTTCACGGGAAGAAATCGCTTCTGGACAAGATGTTCGGCGAATATGACGACAAATTCGCGTGTATGAGAGCGTTTCTTATGTATATGATGACGCTTCCGGGTAAAAAGCTTATGTTTATGGGCTGTGAGTATGCTCCGTTCCGCGAATGGGACTATGAAAATCAGCTTGAATGGTTTATGCTTGATTATCCTCGTCACGCTCAGATGAAGGATTATGTCCGGACGCTCAATCATTTTTATCTTGAACACGGTCAGCTCTGGGAGATAGACGATGGCTGGGACGGCTTTGAATGGATCGATCCCGACCGATGCGAGGACAACACCCTTTCTTATATAAGAAAATCGCAGGACGGGGAGGAGCTTATCATTCTGCTCAATTTTGCTCCTTGCAGACGGGAATGGTACAAGCTCCGCGTAAAGAGCAAAGGAAGCTATTCCGTGCTTGTAAATTCAGATCAGGCACGCTTCGGCGGAAGCGGAAGCGAAATAAAAACAATGAAATCAAAAGCTCACCGTGAAGGCGGCAAGTGGGTTCACGAAATAAGTGTGGCTCTGCCGTCTTACGGCGCACTGATAATAAAAAAGAAATAGACTTGGGAGGTAAGGCATCATGTTCAAAAAGAAAGAATGTATCGCTATGCTTCTGGCCGGCGGTCAGGGCAGCAGACTCTACACTCTCACGGAAAAGACGGCAAAGCCCGCCGTTCCGTTCGGAGGAAAGTACCGCATTATCGATTTTCCTATGTCAAACTGTATAAACTCCGGAATAGACACTGTCGGCGTGCTTACACAGTATCAGCCGCTTGTACTTAACGAGTATATCGGAAACGGTGAACCGTGGGATCTCGACAGGGTACACGGAGGAGTTATGGTTCTTCCGCCGTATCAGGGAAAGGGTGGTGCGGCATGGTACAAAGGTACGGCGAACGCCATATTCCAGAATCTTCAGTATATAGACAGATATAATCCCGAATATGTGCTTGTTCTCTCCGGCGACCACATATATAAAATGGACTATTCCAAGATGCTTGCCGACCACAAAAAGAACGATGCCGATTGTACGATAGCCGTTCTGCCTGTGCCGATTGAGCAGGCAAGCCGCTTTGGAATACTCAACACCGACGAGGCAAACAGAATAGTTGAGTTTGAAGAAAAGCCTGCGCATCCGAAGAGCAATAAAGCTTCAATGGGAATATATATTTTTAATTATAAGCTTCTCAAAAAGTACCTTATTGAGGATGACGCCGATCCGAATTCTCATAATGACTTCGGAAAGAATATCATCCCGAAGATGCTCGGCGACGGTATGAAAATGTACGCATATCTGTTTGAAGGTTATTGGAAAGACGTCGGTACTGTGCAGAGCCTTTGGGAAGCGAATATGGATCTTCTCGGCAGAAGACCGAAGTTCAATCTTTATGACAGAAGCTGGAGAATATTCTTCCGTCACAATGCAAATCCGCCTCAGAGAATAGGCGAAAAGGCTGAGCTTATAAATTCGATGGTAACAGAGGGCTGCGATATAAACGGTACGGTTGAAAACTCTGTGCTTTCGGGCGATGTTAAGGTTGAAGAGGGCGCCGTGATCAGGAACTCCGTTATCATGAGCGGAGTCAGAATATGCAAGGGTGCAAAAGTAGAATATTCAATAATCGACCATGACACCGTGATAGGCGAAGACACATGCGTCGGCGAGGAAAAAAGAGAAGGCGAATCCCCTCTTGTAATAGGGGCAGAGCTTTGTATAGAAGCCGGAAGCGTTATCGGCGGCGGACTTATGGTAGATGGGGAATATCTTGAAAAAGCGAAAGGAGCGGAAATAAAATGACGGCTACCGGAATTATTTTTTCAAACATACATGACAGCAACCTTTTTGAGCTGACGCACAGACGCTCGGTGGCTTCGGTTCCTTTCGGATGCAGATACCGTCTTATAGACTTTGCGCTCTCGAATATGGTCAACTCCAATATCGGCGATATAAAAATAATAACTCACTATAATTATCATTCGCTTATGGATCATATCGGCACGGGTAAGGACTGGGATCTTGCGCGCAGAAGCGGCGGTGTAAAATTTCTTACACCGTTTATAACCGCATACGCAAACAATGTAAACGAGCTTTACACAACCCGTCTTGAAGCGCTCAAAAGTGTAAACTATTCAATATCTTGTCTTACAAGCGATTATGTTGTACTTACCGACTGCAACGTTATCTGCAATATAAATTTCGGCGATATGATAAACGACCATATATCTCACAACGCAGATATAACGGTTGCCATAAAGAAAATGCACGTCACTCCGGAAATGCAGGGAAGCGCATCGATAATATCATCCGATGAAAACGGGAGAATGACTGACTACCAGGCTCATCCTTCGGATTTTGACGGCGAAGCGGACGTGAATCTCAACATAATGGTTATCAACCGCAGATATCTTCAGGAAATAGTTATGGACTCCATAGCTCACGGATATTCAAGCTTTTCGCGCGATATATTCCAGCGTAACTTAAAACACAGAAACTACCGTGTTTATCGCTATGACGGTCATTTTGAGGGAATTGATTCATTCCTCGATTATTTCAATACGAATATGCGTCTTATAAAGGACAAGGAGCTTTATGCCGAGCTTTTTGAAACCGAAAACAGACCAATATATACAAAAGTACGCAACTCCGCGCCGACGTATTACGGAAACCATTCGTTTGTACGTAATTCGCTCATAGCGGATGGTTGCATTATAGAAGGCTCGGTTGAAAACAGTATACTTTTCAGAGGTGTTAAGGTAGGAAGAGACACTGTCGTAATGAATTCGATACTCTTCCAGGATACATTTACCGGAGAAAACGTTACGCTTCAGTACGTTGTGACCGATAAAAACGTTGTTGTCCGCGACGGGGTGAGCATATCCGGTCATCTTACGATGCCCGTTTATATTGACAAAGGCAAAATGCTTTGATAACCACAGGAGGTTTTATGAGATCTGTATTATTTGCAGGAAGCGAAGCGCTTCCTTTTGCGGCAACCGGCGGACTCGGCGACGTTATGGGGTCGCTTCCCGCAGCGGTCAAAGCCGCTCATCCGGAGATAGACGTTCGTGCCGTTATGCCCCTTTATTCAAAGGTCGGACGTCAGTATCGCGATATGATGAAATTTGAAAAAAGCATCACGGTGACGCTTGCGTGGAGAAGACTTTACTGCGGCATATTTTCGCTTGAAAAAGACGGAGTAAAGTGGTACTTCCTTGATAACGAATATTATTTTCTTCGGGACAGAATATACGGCGAGTTTGACGACGGCGAAAGATTTGCGTTTTTCTCCGTAGCGGTGCTTGAGCTTATGGGCGCTGAAGATTTCTTCCCGGATGTGCTTCACTGTAACGATTGGCAGACAGCGCTTGCCGTAATACTTCTGAAAGGAAGATATAATTCATACTACGGGTATTCCGGCATTAAAGCAATTTACACCATACACAATATAGACTATCAGGGCGAATACGGAATGGAGATACTCGGCGACGTTTTCTCACTTTCCGAAGCAGAGCGCGGAATAGTTGAATATAACGGCAATATAAACCTTACGAAAGGAGCACTTGTCTGCGCCGACTTTGTAACGACTGTAAGCCCGCGTTACGCAAAGGAAATTCAGGAGGATTATTTTGCTCACGGACTTCAATTTGCCACAAGAATGTACAGCGGCAAGATAGACGGCATAATAAACGGAATAGACCTTGCAACAAACGACCCGAAAACCGATCCGGATATACCGGCAAATTACTCGTGGAGGTCGCTTGCGGGAAAGGCGGTATGCAAAGCCGAAATGCAGAAGACGGCGGGACTGAACGAAGATCCGGACGTTCCCGTTGTCGCAATGATATCGCGGCTTGCCGAGCATAAGGGCTTTGACATTGTCAAATTCGGCATAGACGGAATAATGCAGAACAATAATATTCAGTTTATACTGCTTGGAACGGGAGACAGTGAGACCGAACAGTTCTTCCGCGATTTTGCGGCGAGGTATCCCGGCAGGGCTGCGGCGCTTATAAAGTATGACCGCAAACTTTCAAAGCAGATATATGCGGGCGCAGACATATTCCTTATGCCGTCAAAGAGCGAGGCGTGCGGTCTTGCACAGATGATAGCCTCACGCTACGGCACGGTGCCCGTTGTCCACGAGGTGGGCGGACTTTACGATACGATAAAGCCTTACGGCGCAGGCGGAAACGGCTTTACGTTTGCGGCATATAATGCCGATGATATGGGAAACGTTATTTATCAGGCGACGGAGCTTTATAAAGACAAAGAAGCATGGAAAAAGCTCGTGCGTAAGATAATGCGTATAGATTTTTCGTGGAAGGCTTCGGCTGAGAAATATGTCGGGCTTTACGAAAAAGTTATAAATCAATAAAAGGCAAAAAGGGAAAAATTCAAATGGGAAAAACTAATACTACCACAAAAGCAGACATAAAAACGTTGCTCTCCGAAAAGCTCTCGCGTCACTTCGGTGCCGTAGCGGAGGACGCAACGAAAGCGCAGATCTACAAGGCTGTTATAATGAGCGTTCGTGACGCGCTTACAGAAAAACGCGCAAAATTTAAGCACGCAGTAAAGGCTCAGCAGAAAAAACGCGTTTATTATATGAGCATGGAATTCCTTATAGGAAGATCGCTTAAAAACAATCTTCTCAATATGGGGCTTGAAAAGCAGTACAGAGGCGCTCTGCGCGATATGGGCTTCGATCTTGATGAAATATATGAGATGGAGCCGGACCCGGGACTCGGAAACGGAGGACTCGGAAGACTTGCAGCATGCTTTATGGATTCGCTCACGACGGGGAACTATCCCGCAACGGGCTTTTCCATATGCTATGAATACGGTCTTTTCCGCCAGAAGATAATAGACGGAAATCAGGTTGAAACGCCCGACACATGGATGCAGAACGGCTCGACATGGCTTGTTCCGAGAACGGACAAAACTTTCCCTGTACGTTTCGGAGGCAAGGTAAGCGAAAAATGGGAAAACGGCAGGCTTGAAATAGTTTATACGGATTATGACGAGGTTGAAGCCGTTCCTTACGATATGATGATATCCGGTTCCGATTGCGACGCCGTAAGCAACCTTCGTCTCTGGAAGGCAAGCGACATGAGAAACTTCAATATGAAGCTTTTCACGCAGGGACAGTATATGCAGGCGGTTGAAGAAAACACAAGCGCCGAAACGCTTTCAAGAGTGCTTTATCCTTCCGACGATCATACCGAAGGCAAGCTTCTTCGCCTCAGCCAGCAGTATTTTCTTGTTTCTGCATCGCTTCAGAATATTCTTTCCGATCATATCGCCGTTTACGGAACGCTTTCAAATCTTCCCGATAAGGTAGCTATCCATATAAACGATACTCATCCTGCGCTTTGTATTCCCGAACTTATGCGTCTGCTCATGGATATATATTCTTTCTCATGGGAGACCGCATGGGATACCGTTGTAAAGACGGTGTCATACACAAACCATACGGTAATGCCCGAAGCGCTTGAATGTTGGAACGAAGAGCTGTTCCGCATGCGCCTTCCCAGAATATATACAATAGTATGTGAAATAAACCGTCGCCTTTGCGCCGATCTCTGGAACATTTATCCCGGCGATTGGGCAAGAATATCGCGTATGTCGATAGTTGCAAACGGTCAGGTAAGAATGGCAAATCTTTCGGTTGCGGGCTCTCACATGGTGAACGGCGTATCGAAGCTTCATTCGGAGATCCTTCGCCAGACGGTGTTCCACGACTATTATAAGACAACTCCCGAAAAGTTTACAAACGTTACAAACGGCATAGCCCACAGACGTTGGCTGTGTCTCGGAAACCCTCTGCTTTCGGCGCTTCTTGACGAGACTATAGGAACAAAGTACCGCAAAAATCCCGAAGCGATAGGGGACTTTATCAAATACAGAGACGATCAGTCGGTTATTGACAGAGTCCGTGCGATAAAGCACGAGAACAAAGAGCGTTTTGCCGAAGCGTATTACAAAAAGACAGGCGACAAGCTTGATACACATTCACTTTTTGATGTTCAGGTAAAGCGTATTCACGAGTATAAGCGTCAGCTTCTCAATGCGCTCAAAATAGTTGCTCTTTATGATGAGATAAAGAAGAATCCGAACATATCCATCCGTCCGCAGACATTTATCTTCGGAGGAAAGGCGGCGCCCGGATATTATCTTGCAAAGGAAATAATCCGTTTCATATGTATGCTTGGAAAACAGATAGACAATGATCCCGACGTGAGAGGTCGTCTCAAGGTTGTGTTCCTTGAAGAATACAATGTAAGCCTTGCGGAGATTCTTATGCCGGCAAGCGACATAAGTGAGCAGATATCGCTTGCGGGAAAAGAAGCAAGCGGAACGGGCTGTATGAAATTTATGATAAACGGTGCTATGACCGTCGGCACGCTTGACGGCGCAAACGTTGAGATGGCGGACGCGGTCGGCAATGACAATATCTATATTTTCGGTCTTACTGCAAATGAGGTTGACGAGCTTTGGAAGCGCGGATATAATTCTGCGGTATATTATAAGGAAAGCGAACGTCTGCACGGCGCGATAGACAGAATCGGCTGCGGACTTGCCGGAGAGGATTTTTCTAATATAGAAAATTATCTGCTTCACAATCCCGGCGTTTCGGATCCTTATATGTGCTTTGCGGATTTTGATTCGTACTATGCAACATATAACCGTGCACTTGACGATTACGACCACAGAAATCTGTGGACAAAGAAAGCTATTACAAACATTGCGAAAGCAGGATATTTCGCTTCTGACAGAAGTATAAAGGAATATGCGGAAAACATCTGGCATATAGAGCCCTGCAAGATCTGATGGCGGGCTTTGGCAGATTCAGCGCTCCGAGAAGAGTGCTTCATAAGACGGTACCGTCGGAGGGCAATACAGGATCGGCGGAGAGACGGGGAAGCGTAAGCTTCTCCGTGTCTTTGCCTATGGAAACGACGGGATGCACGCTTTCTGTTTTATCCGACGATACGGGCGAAATCAGAAATTATGCTGTTTATGACGGAAAAATCACACTTTCGTGTGAAGAGCTTTGCGGCGGCGCGTGCGACGGTTTGTTTTTCTATAAATTTATTGTGAAAACCCAATCGGGAAGCTATGAGATCGTCCGCGCGGCAGACGGAATATCAGATACGCTTCGGGACAGGCGCGACGGGTTTGACGGCGCCTTTGTTCTTACCGTTTACGAAAAAAGAAAAAATCCTCCATCGTGGCTTTACGGCGGAATTATCTATCATATATTTGTCGATAGATTTTTCAGAGGAGGCGATGAGCCTTGCCGCGAGGACGCTGTGATAAACGGCGATTGGGAAAACGGTATTCCGCCGTATGTGAAAAAACCGGGCGACAGACTTGACAACAACGTGTTTTTCGGGGGCGACCTTTATGGAATAATAAAAAAACTTCCGTATATATCGTCTCTCGGTGTAACGTGTATTTATCTCAGCCCTGTATTTGAGGCATATTCAAACCACAAATACGACACGGGAAATTATGATAAAGTTGACGATATGTTCGGTGGGGAAGAAGCTTTTTCATCGCTTGCGGACGAATGCGAAAAGTGCGGCATAAAGCTGATACTCGATGGTGTTTTCAACCACACGGGCGACGACAGTATTTATTTTAACCGTCGCGGCAGATACGGCAATGGCGGCGCTTACAGAGACAGAAATTCGCCGTATTATGAATGGTACCACTTTACCGAATATCCAGAAAAGTACGAGTCGTGGTGGGGGATAGATGTCCTTCCGCGCGTAATGAGTGATACGCCTTCGTACAAGGCGTATATTTTCGGCGAGAAAGGAGTTATACGCAAAAGACTGAGAGAGGGCGTCGGCGGTTTTCGGCTTGACGTTGCGGATGAACTTTCGGATGAATTTTTGTCGGAGCTTAAAACGGCTGCCGAAACCGAAAAAAAAGACTGTGTGATAATCGGCGAGGTGTGGGAAAACGCCGCCGAAAAGATATCATACGGCAGGAGAAGAAAATATCTGCGCGGGAAAGAGCTTGACTCGGTGATGAACTATCCGATAAGGACGGCGATAATTTCTTATCTTCGCGAGGGAGACTGCGCAACTTTCCTCAAAAATGTTACAGCGGTTTATGACGAATATCCGCCGGAAGCGCAAAGCGTGTTGATGAACATAATCGGTACGCACGATACCGAGCGCATAATTACAGCGCTCGCGGGCGAAAGTCCTGTCGGTAAAAGTCAGGACGAGAAGGCTGTATATAAAATGACGGATGAGCAGTACGAGAAAGGTGCGGAGCTTGTAAAGGCAGCGTATCTTCTGAGTATGGTTCTTCCCGGCGTTCCGTGTATTTACTACGGAGATGAGGCGGGTATGCAGGGATATTCAGATCCCTTCAATCGCAGACCGTATATCTGGGGCAGGGAGAATACGGAGCTTATTGCTTTTTACCGTAAGCTTGGCGAAATAAGAAAACGCAAAAAGGCGCTTTTTCTCGGAGATATGAGAGTGGTATATATAGACCGCGATATTCTTTGTATAGAAAGAACATCTGGCAGCGAGCTTATTTGCGCTGTTGTAAACAGAAGTGCGGACGAATATGTTTATTCTTCGGATATGGTATCCGAGGAGCTGATATGCGGAACAAGAGCAAGTAAGATAAGCATAAAACCTATGTCATGTGCGCTGATAAAAGCCCCTGACGACAAAAACGAATACGGAGTATATAAAACAATATGAAAAAGACGTTTTCTATATTTTTGCTTGTGGCGGCTTTGTTTTTATGCTCATGCGAAAAAGCCGATATAGTGATACGCACCGATCTTGACGGCGCGAAAACCACTGATTTTACAGAGACTACCGAAGCTCCGGTTCAGACGGACGCTGAAGGAAAATATACTGTTGTACTGAACAAATCATCCGGCGTATTTCACGTTTCGCAGGATTGCTATCACGCAAAAATAATGAAAGAAGAAAACAGACAAATAATAAAAACAGACGATATAAGCACGCTTATATCGGAAGGATACAGACCGTGTGGAGTATGCTCCGACGAATATCTTGACAAGGAGAACTTGAATAAAAATGATAAATAAGGATTTTGCCTTCGGCGAAAAGACGTTGCGTCTTACCGCATATGCCGAAAACGTTATAAGAGTAAGAATATCCGATAAGTTTGAGCCGACGTTTTTCGAGCGTTACGGAATATGGCGCAAGCCCGACGAGCAGGCGGGAAAGCTTGTATCCGCGAAGAACGGCGTACTTGCGGGATTTCTTTATGCCGAGTATTCGGACGGCGCCATAATATTCTCCTCCGACGGGTTTGAAAGAAAGATAGAACTTTCATGCGGCGATGCAAGCAATATAAGAAAATACTTTGAAGACAAGCTTTCGGGAATGCGTCCGAGCAGAGAACAGGTAATAGGCGACTACTCCGAGTGGGAGAGAAAAACCGTTGACTTTACAAAAGATCCGAAATATTTTTCAATGAAAACCGAAGGAGAGCTTTTCTACGGTCTCGGAGAAAGCAACACGGACAGGCTCATCCTCAACGGAAAGCCGTATCTTGAAAGAATTGTGTATCAGAAGTGCGAGGTAACCGTACCTTTTATAATGACAAAAGCGGGCTACGGAATTCTTTGCAACACTACTTTCTGGCACGGAATAGACGTTTGCTCCAAAAACGAAAATGAGGTTTTGTGGTATCTTCCCGACGGCGAGGTTGACTTCTTTATTTTCGGAGGAAAAACGCTTGCCGAAATAAACGAAAGACTGACTTATATCACAGGAAGACCGATCCTTCTTCCCAAATGGGCTTACGGACTTACATTTGTAGAGCAGTACAATGCCGATCAGTTTGAAGTAATGAGAAATGCGGCGCAGTTCCGCGAGCTTGGACTTCCTTGCGATATGTTCAGTCTTGAACCGGGTTGGATGGCAAAGAGATATGATTTCTCGGTTGATAAAAAGTGGAATACAGATCGTTTTTACATCTGTGATTGGATGCGCGGCGGAAAAGAGCCACGCCCTTATGAGTTTACACAAGCACTTCTGCGCTACGGTTTCAAGCTTCAGCTCTGGCTTTGTTGTCAGCACGATTTTACGGCTTATGAAGAAAAGCTTGCCGGAAATGATACAGATTTCGGAATTCCCGAATGGTTTGAGCATCTTGAAAAATTCTGTTACGACGGCGCAGCGGCGTTCAAGGTCGATCCTTGCCATGTTGTTGATATAACAGACGAAACAAGAACCTATGCAAACGGAAAGAGCGAACCCGAAATGCACAACCTTATGCAGACGCTCTGCGCAAAGGATATGTATCAGGGGGCGGCAAGATACAGAGGCACACGTCCTATGCATCATTTCTGCGGCGGATATACAGGCTCAGGTGCATACACAGCTATGACGACGGGAGACTCGGGTGGCAAGCTGAAAACTCTTGCATGGATACTCAACTGCGGACTTACGGGTATTTCGGCCATGACGTGCGATATGGATATTTACTCAAAGCATACTATTCATTATTGCTTCTTTACGGCATGGTGTCAGCTTAACAGCTGGGCGGGATTTGCTCAGCCGTGGTGGGCGGGCGATGAAATGCAGGCATATTTCACTTTCTACGATAAGCTTCGTTATAAACTTATGCCGTATATTTATTCTACATCTATCTACGGGAATATGACAGGTATGCCTACTTGCCGCGCAATGCCTTACGTCACCGATGACGACGAGGTAAAAGACTCGGTTTATGAGTATATGTTTGGCGAGGACTTCCTTGTCGGTGCATTCTCGGATGAAATATGGCTTCCGAGAGGCAACGAATGGATAGACTATTGGACGGGCAAGCGCTATTCCGGCGGTCAGATGATAAATATAAAACTTCCCGAAGGCAGAGGCGGCGCGCTTTATGTAAAAGCCGGCGCTATAATCCCGACGGAAACTCCGAAGCAGTACACCGACTGCAAGGATGCGTCAGATGTAATTCTTGAAATATATCCGTGCGGCAAGTCCGAGCGCGACTTTTATGAAGACGACGGCGTTTCATTCGGCTATCAAAGCGGTGAAAGAGCGGTTACAAAGATCATCTGCGAGGAAAGCGATTCCGTCGTAAAGATAACAATCGGAAAGCGCATAGGCGATTTCGACGGAATGAAAGATATAAGAACGTATCACATAAAAGCAATGTCGGAAAAGGCGCCCAAAAAGGTTACTGTTGACGGCAAAAAAGCTGATTTTTCATATGAGGACGGGTTTGTTCTGTTTGAAATGAAAAACTCAGGAAAAGCCGAAATAACATATTGATATCAAGTAGAATAAAGAACTCCTCTTCTGCATAGAATTGTGCAGGAGAGGAGTTCTTGTTATGAAAAAAATAAAATGGGGAGCGCTTATAATAGCGCTTTTGATACCGCTTGCCATAGGAACGGCATCCGGTGTAGTTTCACGGGCGGGAGAAATGTATGGCGCTATGATAAAGCCGGAAGGGTCTCCGCCGGCGTGGTTGTCTCCCGTGGTTTGGACGGTTCTTTTTGCTCTTATGGGAATATCGTCGTTTTTGATATATAATTCAGATGCAAGCGAAAAGAGTAAAATGTCTGCATTGACAGTGTATGCAGTACAGCTTGCTGTCAATTTTATGTGGCCGATATTCTTCTTCAGAATGGGCGCGTATCTTTTTTCGTTTATCTGGCTCATACTGCTTTGGGCGCTCGTGCTGATAATGATATTGAAATTTTACAAAATCAATCGTACAGCGGCATTTTTGCAGCTTCCATATATATTATGGCTTACTTTTGCCGGATATTTAAACCTTTCGGTATATCTTCTCAACAGGTGAATTACGAGAACTGAGAATTATACAGTGTGCTGTAAAATCCGCCTTTGCGGAGAAGCTCTTTATGCGTGCCTTGTTCGGTTATCGTACCGTTCTGTACGACTATTATCAGATCTGCGTTTTTGATAGTAGAAAGCCTGTGAGCTATTACAAAGCACGTTTTTCCGCGCATGAGCGTCTGCATAGCCTGCTGTATCTGAATTTCGGTTCGCGAATCAACGTTTGACGTCGCCTCATCCAGAATGAGCATCGGTGCGTCCGATAGCATTGCGCGCGCAATGGTTATAAGCTGTTTTTGTCCTTTGGATATATTCACGCCGTCGTCGGAGAGAACCGTATTATATCCGAGCGGAAGATGCTCGATATAAGAATCTATTTTTGCGGCTTTTGCCGCTGCCATAACTTCTTCCTTTGTGGCACTTTCCTTGCCGTAAACTATATTTTCAAATATTGTTCCGTGAAAGAGCCAAGTGTCCTGAAGCACCATTGTGTAGGCTTTGCGCAGTGAAGTACGCGTGATGTCCGTTTCGTCTATGCCATCTATTTTTATCGTGCCGGAATTTACATCGTAAAACCGCATAAGAAGATTTATTATAGTTGTTTTACCGGCACCGGTAGGACCGACTATGGCAAGCGTTTTTCCGGGCATTGCCGTTACCGAAATATCGTGCAGGATCGTTTTTTCCGGCGTGTAGCCGAACGTAACATCCGAAAGAGTCACTTCTCCTTTTGTGGAGGTAAGTGCTTTTGCTGTCGGCGAATCGGATTTTTCGGGATTTTCGTCTATTATTCTGAAAACTCTTTCGGCAGCGGCAAATGCCGACTGAAATTCGCTCATTATATTTGCGAATTCATTTATGGGACCTGCGAATTTTCTTGAATACTGAACAAACTTCGCAACGCCGCCGAGCGATATGAAAAACAGCGTGCCTTCGGCGACTTTTCCGCTTTGCGAGAACATGTAAAGGATTCCGCCGAATATCATAACGAGAGATATTGAAAGATTGTTTATGAAATTTACGGAAGGTCCGAGCGCGGCGCCGTAATAATCGGCTTTGTAATAAGCTTCAACGGAGTCGGCGTTGCGCGCATCAAAGCGTGAGCATATTTCATCCTCACGGTTATAAGCGCGGATGATCTTTCCGCCCGAAAGCATTTCTTCAGCATAGCCGTTAAGCTCGCCGAGCTTCTGCGAACGCATATGGAAAAGCGGGCGCACCTTTTTTGAACGGTAGCGTGTAAACAGAACCGATATCGGAACTGTGACCACAAATACGATTATAAGCGGCTTTGATATTCTCCACATAAAGACAGCAGAGCCTACAACCGTGTAAATACTTGACATTATTTGAACAAGGTCGTGAGAGAGTGAAGAGTTTACCGTATCTATATCGTATGAAATGCGGCTGATTATATCACCTGTTGCGTGAGTGTCAAAATATCCTATGGGGAGGGAAGTCAGCTTTTCAAACAGCTGACGGCGCATTGAATATACTATCTTCTGGCTTAGTTTTATCATAAGTACTGCCAGAATGTATGAAAGAACGCCCGATGCAAGATAGCATATAAGCATTTTTATTATATTTTCTTTTACAGCGGCAAAATCAACGCCGCCTTCGGTAGATATCGCGTCTATCGCGCTACCCGAAAATTCAGGTCCCATAAGCGACAGCTGATTTGAAAGCAGTGTGATTATTATCGCGAACAGAAACAGATGCCAATATTTCAGCATATATCCGCCGAGACGAATAATGACGCCTCGACGGGTTTTTTTGTCGAGCTTTTGCGATGAATTTTTGTTCGGATTGTTTGTCTGCGGGCCGAAACCTTTATTCAACGAAGGCACCTCCCATCTGCGAATCGCTTATTTCCTTGTAGACAGGGCAGCTTTCCAAAAGTTCTTCGTGTGTGCCTGCGCCTATTATCTGTCCTCCGTCAAGAACCATTACGGTATCGCAGTTTTTAACGGAGCTTACTCGCTGGGCGACGGTTATGACCGTCGTGCCATGCATATTCTCTTTGAGCGCGCGACGAAGATTTGAGTCCGTTTTGTAGTCGAGCGCGGAGGAGCTGTCATCAAGAATAAGTATTTCCGGTTTTGCGGCGAGCGCGCGTGAAATAAGGATACGCTGTTTTTGACCACCGGAAATATTCGTTCCGTGCTGTGCGAGCATATGGGAATATCCTTCGGGAAAAGCGGAGATGAAATCATGTGCCTGCGCTGTTTTTGCTGCCGCTGTTATTTCATCGTGCGAAAGATCGCGCCCGAAGCGGATATTTTCTTCTATTGTATCGGTATACAGGAAATCACTTTGCATTGCTACGCCGAATTTACCGTAAAGCTCGCTTTGCGGTATTGTACGTATATCGCGCCCGTCTATATATATTCCGCCGCTGTCAACATCGTAGAAGCGCATTATAAGCTTTATAAGAGTTGACTTTCCGCTGCCGGTAGCGCCTATTATTCCGAGAGAACCGCCCTTTGAAATTTCAAACGAAACATGACTTATATCATTTTTGTTCTTTTCGTAGGAAAAACATATATCCTTTGCCGAAATGAAAGCGTCCGACTTTACAGAGGGAAATTCTTCTTCGCTTTTTAGTGTAATATCCTTTCCGGAGTCAAGTACTTCCGCTATTCTTTTTGCCGAAGCGGAGCTTTTTGTATACATAACAAAAATTCTTGTAACGCTCATCATAGCCATTGATATCAGCGTAAAATATTGCATAAACGCAATTACCGTTTCGGGATCGGACTTTCCGCCCTGAACGCGAGAAGCACTCAGCGCTATTACCGCAACTATTCCGAGATTCATAAGGACTGTCATAACGGGGTTTACGGCACCCATTGTTATTCCCGCGCGAAGCTCATCGGAAACAAGATTTTTGTTTACTTTGTCAAAGCGGTCGTGCTCGTGCTCGGACTTTGAAAGTGCTTTGATAACCCGTATGCCCTGCGAATCCTCACGTACAACTCTTGTCATTTTGTCAACGGAGTGCTGAACCTTTGTGTAAAGCGGAACGCCCTTTTTTGAAATGAAATATACGGTGATGAAAATAAACGGCAGGACAGCTATCATTGCGAGGGCGAGGTAGCTGTCCATAAAAAGCGTTATCGCAATTCCGCCGATCAGAAGTATCGGCGCACGGACGCCCATTCTCTGCATCATATTCACAAAGTGGTGCAGATTGTACGTATCGGTTGTTATTCTGGATTCAAGCGACGGAATGGTAAAATTATCTGTTTGCGACGGAGAAAGTCGCATCGTTTTTGAGAACAGATCACTTCTCAGCGATTGTGCAAAGTTGCTTGCAGTCTTTGCTGCCATTCGGTTTGCACAGATATTGCAGGCGCAGGCGAGTGCCGCACAAAACATCATTATAAGTCCCCATAAAACGATACGCCACACATTTTCTGTGGCTACAACGTCACGAAGGATTATGCTAAGTATGTACGGAAGCGCAAGTTCTACCAGTGTGCCGAACGTTTTTATCGTAAGTCCTATGCCCATTTTGCCGTAAAAGGGCTTAAGATAACGCAGCATAAGTTTCATTTTTTAAAATTCCTTTCGTAAAAAACCTCGCATACGCGAGGTTTTTTCGATTATTGCTTTTTTGATTTTTTAAGCATTTCGGAAATTTCCGCAACACTTTTATTTATGTATTCTCCGAGTGCGTCGAACCCTGCAAAGGTGTTGTATACGGTGAGTTTATCAAAGCTGTTGGCGCAGGGAAGTTCAAGAGAAATTATCATGTCTTCCATGCCATCGGAAAATATCTTTGGTCGTGCGTTTTCGGAAAGCGAGGAGAAAATTCCAGCTTCGAAAATACATTCCGGCGCAAGGTCGGTTATCTCTCCGCTGACAGGCTTTGCATGACTTTTGGTTATTACCGTAATTTCAATGGAGTTTGAAGCATCATTGTGCGTCGCGCGGAGTAGAACCCTGCCGCTTTCGGTACAGCGAGCCGCCGCATATATCATTCTGGATATGATAAACACAGTTGCTCGCGGAATGATGACGCAGTAACGGTTGCATGCCACACTTCTGTCAGTTTCGGTGTGGATGCTTATCCCTCTTGCGCGAAAGGCTCCGCCAAGCTTTGATGATAAAGGACGGAGAATATTTTCTATATCGAATATAGCTTTTTGGCAATCAAAGTCGAAGCGCATATCCTCCATAAACTTATCTATATCTCCGTAAAGTCTTATCATGGCGCTACTCGGCAAATTGTCCGGAGGCTTTATTCCGAAAAGTTCGGCTTCGGATGCCGCAGACATGACAGGCTTTATATTTTCTATATCACACGATTGAAGAACAGAAAATAAAGAGAAAACAAGATACAGACCGTCCTTTGCGGTCTTTCTGAAAACAAAAGCTCTTGAATATGGGGTGACGTTAGTAAAAACGGTGAAGTTTTCAACGCCGGAAAGCACTTCTTCCGGATTTGTCAGATGCGGAGCTATCTTTGCGCCGCATCTGACTTTGGGAAGATGCTTTCTTGTGCTTTCATTTTTGTATATTACTTTTCCGTATTTATCTGTTACGATTATCGGAAAAGGAGCGGACGAAAACAATTCGCACGATATTGTCAAAGGATATCACCAACCCGAAAAAATTTATACAGTGTGGATTTTGTTGCTGAAGTCCGCGTTTTCGGAATCGAGAGCGTGGAGCTTTGCTTTTCTTGCTTCAAAAAATTTAACCGCTACCTGTTCAAACAGAGCATATGTCAGGACGTCTTCATCCTGAATAGCCCAAGGCTTTACAGCCTCGCGAAGGCTTGCAAGCTCAGGTTTGAGCATATCTGCGGGGCGGCAGGCTATCGGCTTTTCATTTCCGATTATCTGCTTTCTGAATTCGGGAGAAATTTCAACAGGTGTTTTGCCGTATTCTCCGCGAACAAGTCCTTTGAATTCTTTTGTTACCATCTTGTAACGCTCGCCGCCGATAACATTGAACACTGCCTGCGTGCCTACTATCTGTGAGCTGGGTGTTACAAGCGGAGGATAACCGGCGTCTTTACGAACGTTCGGTACTTCCGCAAGAACCTCGGAGAGAAGTTCACTCTTTCCCGCCTGTTTGAGCTGGGAGATGAGGTTTGAGAACATTCCGCCCGGAACCTGATAACGAAGCGTATTTACGTTTACTTTCAGAACCTTCGGGTCGAGAAGACCGTCTTTGATGAACTGCTCGCGCACCTTTGTGAAGTGATCTGCTATGGGCTGAAGTTTTTCGAGATCGAGACCTGTGTCGTATTCTGTGCCGGCAAGAGCGGCTACGAGCGACTCTGTGGGCGGCTGACTCGTTCCCATTGCAAGGGGAGAGATTGCCGTGTCAACTATGTCGCAACCGGCTTCAATCGCTTTGAGAAGCGTCATTGAAGCAAGACCGGATGTGTAGTGAGTATGAAGCTCAACGGGTACTGACACAGCGGCTTTTACTTTCTTTACAAGGTCATATGCAGCATAAGGTGTGAGAAGTCCCGCCATATCCTTTATGCAGATAGAGTTTGCGCCCATGCTTTCAAGCTGTTTTGCGTACTGTGCAAACTTTTCGTTCGTGTGAACAGGGCTGGTTGTGTAGCTTATAGCCGCCTGAACGTGACCGCCTTCTTTTATGGTGGCTTTTATTGCCGTTTCAAGGTTGCGGGGATCGTTGAGAGCGTCAAAAATTCTGATGATATCAATGCCGTTTGCAATGGACTTCTGAACAAAGTATTCGACAACGTCGTCCGCATAGTGACGGTAGCCGAGGATGTTCTGACCTCTGAACAGCATCTGGAGTTTTGTATTTTTAACTGCTGCTCTTATTTTGCGCAGTCTGTCCCACGGATCTTCGCCGAGAAAACGGATGCATGCGTCGAATGTCGCGCCGCCCCATGCTTCAAGGGAATAATAACCGACTTTATCCATCTGTTCGAGGATGGGAGCCATCTGGTCCATTGTCATTCTCGTTGCGACGAGCGACTGATGCGCGTCGCGGAGAACGGTTTCGCAAATTTTAACTTTAGCCATATTTATACCTTATTACCTTTCGCCAATTATTTGAACAGGGCAAGGAATACTCCCGCCGCGATAGCCGAACCGATAACGCCTGCGACGTTCGGTCCCATTGCGTGCATAAGAAGATAGTTGTCTGGGTTTTCCTCTCTGCCGACCTTCTGAGCAACACGTGCAGCCATAGGAACTGCGGAAACGCCTGCGGCACCGATAAGAGGATTGATCTTTCCGTGAGTTATCCAGCACATGAACTTGCCGCCGAGAACTCCGCCGACAGTTGAGAGCATAAACGCGCAAAGACCGAGACCGATTATCATCAGCGTAGGCAGTGACAAGAAGTTTTCTGCATTTGCCGTAGCGCCGACGGAAACTCCGAGGAAGATCGTAACGATATTCATAAGCTCATTCTGAGCGGCTTTTGAGATTCTGTCCGTAACGCCGGAAACGGTTAGCAGGTTGCCGAACATAAGGAAGCCTATGAGCGGAGCGGCGTCGGGAAGGATTATCGAAACGAGAACGGTAACGATTATCGGGAAAGCGACAAGCTCAAGCTTTGAAACGGAACGAAGCTGTTCCATTTTTATTGCGCGCTCTTTTTTCGTTGTAAGGAGCTTCATTATCGGCGGCTGGATCATAGGAATCAGCGCCATATACGAATAAGCGGCAATTGCTATTGCGCCGAGTCTGTGCGGAGCGAGGATTTTTGTTACAAGAATAGCCGTAGGACCGTCAGCTCCGCCGATTATACCGATAGCGGCAGCTTCTTCAACTGTGAAGCCGAGAAGAAGTGCACCGGCAAATGCGGCAAATACGCCGAGCTGTGCCGTTCCGCCCATAAAGAGACGCTTAGGGTCTGCAATAAGGGGAGAGAAATCTGTCATAGCGCCGACGCCGAGGAATATCAGTGACGGATAAATTCCGAGCTTTACTCCGAGATAGAGAAAGTCTATGAGGTTGCCTTTCTTTATGACGTTGAGTATTGAAAATTCAAAGTTCGGATCGCTGCTGATGAACAGATCCGAGTGGAAAAGGTTTGCACCCGGAATGTTCGCAAGGAGCATACCGAAAGCAATCGGCAAAAGGAGCAGCGGCTCAAAGCCTTTAACGATCGCAAGGTATACGAGTACGCCGATGATGACGTACATTATAAGTGTTTTTATGAGAAGGGACGAGTCAAGCTGAAATTGGTGAAGACCTGTCGATTCCCATATTTTTTCGAGAAATTCGATCAAGAAAGTTCACCTCCGTTTTTCATTTTTATCTGAAAATTCAGGAAAGTGAAACGAGGAGGTCGCCTGTCTTTACTGTGGAGCCTTTTGCAATTGCGTATGTTACTGTGCCGTTGTCGGGAGCAGTGATCTCATTTTCCATCTTCATTGCTTCAAGAACACAGAGGATATCGCCTTTCTTTACTGTCGCGCCGGAGGCTACGTTCATTTTAAGAACCGTTCCGGGCATCGGAGCGTTTACGTTTACTTTTCCGCCTGCGGGAGCTGCTGCGGGCGCAGGTGCAGTTGCTGCGGGGGTCGGTGCTGTTGCAGGCTGCGTTGCTATGGGAGCGGAAGCTGCCGCGCCTGTTTCTTCAACGGTTACATCATATGTTTTGCCGTTTACAGTTACTGTGTATCTTTTCATTATAATATCCTCCGTAAATTAAAATCTTTTCTTAAAGGAAACAACGCGGAAGTTCTCCGGAGCTTTTCCTTCATATGCCGCGATTGCGGCTATTATTGCGGCAACGGTTTCGCTTTCGTCATCGGACGAAGGAGCGACAGTCGCTATCGGTGCGGGCGCGGGAGATTCCGACTTTGATTTCTTTTCCTTCTTTGCGCTTATTGCGGAGAAGACAGGAATAAGAATTTTAAGTACGATATAGAGCAGGGCGATTATGCCGAGCACCATAAGCATACCGAGGCCGAGAGTCTGAAGTCCGAGACCGACCGCGTTTTCAACCATAAGAAGCATAGGCATTGAAGCTACCTCCTTATGCGAACATTTCAAGCGCAGAAGCCACTCTTGCGCGAAGTTCCGAAGCTTCGATTATATCATCAACGTAGCCTTTCTTTGCGGCTTCGAGAGGAGAAGCGTTTTCACTCGCCCACTTATCGGCGATTTCTTTTACTTTTGATTCATCATAAACCTCGCCGAGAAATTCAACGGCGGAAACGGGGTTCATCGGCGATATCTTCGCGCGGTCGAGGGCGAGGACAAAGTCTGCACCGAGCGCCTTTGAGCCGAGAACGGAATATGCCGTTCCGTAGGCTTCGCCCGTTATGACTGTCACCTTGCGGGCAGACGCCGAATATGCCATGGCAAGCTCTGCGAGTTTACCGGCAACGCCGCCGATTTCTATTTTATCCGTCGTGCCGACGCCGACACCGTCCACAAGAGTGACGACGGGGACGTCGATGGTGCGACAGAGCTTTATCAATTTTACTGCCTTTTCGCAGGCACCGGGACACATTTTGCCATCCTTGAAAGACGGATTGTTTGCGATGACACCGCAGACTCTGCCGTTCATCGAGGCAAGACCGACTGTCATCTGCGGAGCGCGCTTTGCAAAAAGCTCGGTAAAGCTGCCTGCGTCAAAGAGGTTTTCGATGACTGAGTGAACGTCATATTTCGGATTTTCAAATACGGATGAGTCAAACGCTCTGTTGCCGTCGTCTGTAGTTATCATTTCGGGAGTGAAATATTTGCAGAGATCTCTTGCGGCAAGACAAGCTGCCGCATCGTCCTTTGCCGTGATAGCCGAAACGCCCGTTTCTGCGAGCTTTTCGGGTTTGCCGAGAGTTTTGTCTTCGAGCATTGAGGAGGGAACCATATAAAGAGAGCCTGTCTTTTCGGCAACGATTATTACGTCGCAAAGGGAGGCGGCAACGGCGCCCGCACCTCCGCACGGACCGGCTACGACCGCAACCGTCGGTATCATGCCCTTGGAGAACGCGAGAGAGGAAATGACCTCTCCGCAAGCGTTGAGGGCGTCCGAGCCTTCGTCGATTTTCGCACCTGCGCTGTCAAAAACGCCGATAACGGGGGCGTTTACCTCCAGTGCCATCTCGATGATTTTGCAGATTTTCTTTGCGTGTGCCTTTCCCATCGCTCCGTGCAGACGGGAATAATCCTGCGAGAAAGCGAATACCAAAAGTCCGTCAATCGAACCGTAGCCGGTTACAACGGGGCAGAAGTCCTCGTCGCTGTCGCCGCCGATAAAAGCGCCGACTTCCGCAAATGTTCCTTCGTCGAAGATAATATCCATGCGGGCGCGTGCGGTAAGTTTTCCGGCTTTTTCAAGCTCTGCGGAGGCTTCCGAACGACGGGCATTGATTATCTCGCGCAATTTCTGGGTACTTTGTGCCATAATTTATTTCCTTTCATGGTTTTGAATGTTTTGCTTTTTCGGTCGGGACCAATCTATCCCAACATACATATACATAGTATATCATATTATAAAAAAATATCAATAGAAAAAAGCAAAAAAATGCGTCCGCAGATTATTTTGCGGACGCATTTTGCTCATGTTTTATATTATTTTTTGAGCTTCTTTACGATTTCTTCCGTATCGGAGGCTATCATAAGCTCTTCGTTTGTGGGAAGGAGGTAAACGAGGACCTTTGAATTCTCCGTTGAGAGCTTTACGGTATTCGGCTGACGGAACATCTTTGCGTTGAGCTCGGTGTCTATTTCTATTCCGAAATATGTCATATCCTTGCATACTCTTTCGCGGAGTTCGGGGTTGTTTTCGCCCATACCCGCGGTGAATACGATGGCGTCAAGACCATCCATTGCTGCGGTGAACGCGCCGATGTATTTCTTTACCTGATATGCAAGTATGGAAGCGGCGAGGTATGCGCGATGATTACCTTCGAGAATTCCTTTTTCAATATCGCGGCTGTCGGAGGAGTAGCCGGAAATGCCGAGAAAACCGCATTTCTTGTTCATAAACTCGCTCATCTCGTCCGGAGTGAAGCCTTCTTTTTTCATGATATAAGTTACGATCGCGGGATCTATCGAGCCGCAACGAGTACCCATTTCAAGACCGTCAAGAGGAGTGAAGCCCATCGTTGTGTCGATGCACTTTCCGCCCTTTACTGCGGATATTGAAGAGCCGTTGCCGATGTGGCAGGTGATGATCTTTGTCTCTTCTACGGGTTTATCCATAAGCTTTGCCATTTCTCTTGCTACAAAGCGGTGGGATGTTCCGTGAGCACCGTAACGACGAATCTTGTATTTTTCTATCATTTCATAGGGAATAGGATATGTGTAAGCGTATTCGGGCATCGTCTGATGGAATGCCGTATCGAATACAAGCACCTGAGGGGTGTTCGGCATAACGGCTGTGCAACCCTCTATGCCCATAAGGTGCGCACCTGTGTGAAGAGGAGCAAAGTCGCGGCAGAGTTCAAGCTTTTCAAGAACTTCGGGGGTTACAAGGCAGCTTTCAAAGAAATAAGGACCGCCATGCACCACGCGGTGACCTACGGCTTCAATCTCGCTCATATCTTTTATGCAACCGAATTCGGGATTTGTTAGATATTCGACTACTGTTTTCATTGCAACGGCGTGATTGGGCATTGCAATTTCGTTTTTGATTTTTGTTCCGTCTGCGAGCTTGTGTTCGATGATACCGTCAATACCGATTCTTTCGCAAATACCTTTGGAAAGGACTTCGGCTGTGTCGGTGTTGAAGAGCTGATACTTAAGCGACGAGCTTCCTGCGTTTACAACAAGTACTTTCATTTTTTGATTTTTCCTCCGTTTCCGCTTGATTAAATGGATGTTAAGCGGTATAATAAATTCATACAAAAATTATTATACAGCAACTTTTCCGCGATTGCAACCCCAATTTCCCGAAAAAGGAGTTTTTTATGAAGATTTGCGCAGTAATATGCGAATACGACCCGTTTCATTCGGGACATAAGCATCAGATAGATAAACTGAAAAATGAAGGCTATGCCGTTGTCGCCATAATGAGCGGAAGTTTTACTCAGCGCGGAACCGCAGCGACAATATCAAAGTACGACCGTGCGGAATCGGCCGTGAAATGCGGAGCCGACCTTGTGCTTGAGCTGCCGTTTCCGTATTGTGCTTCCGGAGCGTCGGTGTTTGCCGCAGGCGGAGTGCATATAGCAAGAAGTCTCGGCGTGGTTGATTTTCTTGCTTTCGGCAGCGAGCAGGGAGACTCGGAGATGATAAAGACCGTTGCGGAAAATATGCTTTCGGAAGAATTTTATTCCGCTTTGAAATCGGAAAAGGCGGATTTCGGAAGCTACTCGCAAAGGTGTATTTCGACGTATGAAAAGCTTTACGGAAAAAGTCCGGTTCTTGAAGGCTCAAACGATCTTCTGGCGCTTGAATACGTCAAGGCGATTATGAAAACAAATTCGGAAATAAAACCTCTTGCCGTGAAAAGAGAAGGACAAGCCTACGGAAAAACGTCCGGCGAAGGCTTTCTTTCCGCTTCTTCGGTGAGAAAAATGATATATTCCGGCGACAAAGAGGGGATAAGGTCGGCTGTTCCGGCACCTTCGGCGGAGGCGGTAATCGCCGCTATGGACTGCGGCGGGCTCGCAATGACCGAAAAATTGTTTCTTCCGTATGCGGCGCATTTCAGACTTTCGTATGCAAGTCTGCCTTCGGAAACCGCCGAAATGACGGATGAACTTTTCGGCAGACTGATCGCTTCCGCGTGGAGCGCCCGCTCATTTGACGAACTTATATCGGGAGCGCAGACGAAAATGTATTCGGAGTCAAGGATTCGCCGCGCTATGCTCTTTTCGCTTCTCGGCGTAAAAGCGAGCGACATAACAAAGCCTGCGTTTTCCGTGCTTTTGGGCGCGGGAAAAACAGGCAGGGAAATACTTGCAAAGATAAAAAAGACGTCGGATTTCCCGATAATAACAAAGCCCGCAGACTATACGCTTTTCGGAGAGGGCGCAAGGCGAGGATTTGAAATGCTTATGAGAGCGGAATCGCTGTGGACGCTTGCGCTCAGTCGTCCCGACGAAGCGGGAGCGCTCATGAGAAAAATTCCGTATATAGCGAGGGAATAAAAATGTTTTATGATGTTATAGTCGTCGGAGGGGGACCTGCCGGCGCGACGTTTGCCCGTCTTGCGGGGAAGTTTGCCCGCATATTGTTGATAGACGGAGCGCCGTTGCGCTTCGGTGATAAGGGCAAGCCTTGCGGCGGACTTCTTGCGCCGGACGCGCAAAAGGTGCTCCGAAAGTCAGGACTTTCCGTGCCGGAGGACGTTCTTACCGAACCGCAGATAGATTTTGTGAAGACGATAGACTGCAAAAGCGGAATCATAAGAAACTACAAAAGGACTTACATAAATGTTTCGCGGGAAAGATTCGACCGCTGGCTTATTTCGCTTTGCGATGAAGTTGTAACGGTCGCCTGCGGAATATGCGTAAATATCGAAAAACAAGGCGATGCTTTTTATATTGAGTACAGAAACGGTAAAGGCGAAGTCGCAGCCGCAACGTGCAGATATCTTGTCGGTGCGGACGGTGCGGCGTCGGTTGTCAGAAGATTTGCTTTTCCGGGCGCAAAGCCAAGAATGTATACGTCGATTCAGCAGTGGTTTCGGAATAAGGACAGCGCTCCGCTTTACTCCTGTATTTTTGACGAAAGCATAACGGATTGCTGTTCGTGGTCGATATCGAAGGGCAGATATACGGTTTTCGGCGGAGCGTATCCTATGGACATGCCTATGGAGAGATTTGAAAATCAGAAAAAAGTACTTCGGCGCTTTGGATATATACTTGAAGATCCCGTGAGAACGGAGTGCTGTCTTGTGCTTCGTCCGCGTGCGGAAAAGGATTTCTTTCTCGGAGAGGACGGAGTGTTCCTGATAGGCGAAGCCGCAGGATTTGTAAGTCCCAGCTCGCTTGAAGGAATAAGCTACGCCATAAAGAGCGGCGAGGCTCTCGCGAATGCGCTCGCGTGTAAAGCTCCGCATAAGTCATACAGATTGTTGACGGCGAAAATAAGAGCAAGACTTATGCTGAAAACACTGAAATGCCCGTTTATGTATTATCCCCCGCTCAGACGCTTTGTTATGAAAAGCGGAATTATGAGTGCAAAAAAAGACGAAAACAATTGAAAAACCGCGCAGGCAAATCACGAGCCTGCGCGGTTTTTGTGTCATTTGGCGGAGTAAGCGCGTAAAATGTCATAGCGGAGCTGCTATGGAGGCGAAGATGATTTTTTATAAATATCACGGTTGCGGAAACGATTTTATCCTGATAGACGAGATGAAAAACGTCGATTACAGATCGCTTGCCGTCAGAATTTGCGAGCGCAGAACGGGAATAGGCGCCGACGGACTGATAGTCTGTTCGAGGCATCCGCCGTCGATGCGGATATTCAACAGCGACGGTACGGAAGCAAGTATGTGCGGAAACGGAATACGCTGTGCTGCAAGGTATTTTGCCGATACGGGCATATCCGGAGAGAAGTTCGGCGTGCGCACGCTGGACGGGGTGAAAACTTTGGAACTTTGTCGTGGCGGAGATATACTTGTTGACATGGGAGAAGCGCATTTTTCCACTGCGGGAGGCTTTTGCAAGACGTATATGCTTGACGGGAGAAAGGTGCTGTTTTACGAGGTTTTTGTCGGATGCGCTCATGCCGTTGTTTTCTGTGACGACATATATCGCGAGCTTTTGTTCGGCACAGCGGCGAAGCTTAGCTGCTGCGAGCTTTTTCCGCAAAAGATAAACGTCGATCTTGTGCGCGTGGACGGCAGGAGAGAGCTTACGGTGAGGACTTTTGAGCGCGGAGCGGGGTATACGGCTGCGTGCGGAACGGGGGCGTGCGCTTCGTACGCTGTGGCAAGAAAGCTGAAGCTTTGCGACGAAAAGGTTACCGTGCATTTTGAGCTTGGCTCGCTTTGTGTTTTCGGCGGAGAACATATCAGACTTTGCGGAGGAGCGGAGCTTGTTTTCAAAGGAGAATGGGGTGAATAACTGAAATGAAAGGTACTTACACGGCGCTTGTCACGCCTTTTTCGTATGACGGAATAAACATAGAAAAGCTTAAAGAACTTATAGAATTTCAATATGAAAACGGTGCGTACGGAGTTGTTCTGCTGGGTACTACGGGCGAATCGCCAACGATAAGCGAAAAGGAATCGGATACGATCATTTCGGCGGGACTTGAGGCTTGCGAAGAAAAGCTTGACGTTCTGGTGGGGTGTTCGTCCTGCGATACGGCTGAAGCGGTAAAAAAATGCAGGAGAGCGGCGGCGCTCGGAGCAAAAAAGCTACTTGTGCTTACTCCTTATTACAACAAAACGAACAGCGAGGGAATGCGCAGGCATTTTCTTACGATAGCCGAAGCTTCGGAGGTGCCGATAATAATTTACAATGTGCCGTCTCGGACGGGATGTTCGGTGGATATCGAAACTCTTGCAGAGCTTTCGGAAAATGAAAATATTATCGGAATAAAAGAAGCGAGCGGCAATATTTCGTACGCCGTGCGGGCCGCAAGACTCATAAGCGACGATTTCTTTATGATGAGCGGCTGCGATGATATAACAGTGCCGCTTATGTCCGTAGGCGCTTCGGGGGTGATATCGGTAGCGTCGAACATCGTGCCACGAAAAGTCAGCTCGATGACAAAGGCTTTTCTTTCGGGCGATACGAATAAAGCGAGGAAGATTCAGCTTGAACTTCTCCCGCTTATATCGGCGTTGTTCTGCGAGGTGAATCCCATTCCGGTAAAGACCGCAATGAATCTTATGGGCATGAACGTAGGCGGACTTCGCCTGCCGCTTTTCGAAATGTCGGAGCGCGGCGGGAAAATACTTAAAGAAGCCATGCGGAAGGAAAAACTGATATGACAGGCAGAGAAATATCCGAGAAGATAAAAAACTCCGAAAGAAAAACTCCCGTAAAAGCATATATATCGGCATCGGAAAAGCCGAATATGCCGAATTGCAAGGTGTTTGGCAGCTCGGTTTTTTTTGTGGCTTTCGGCGCATGGGAGGATATGGAGAGATATCTTTCGGAGCGAGCCGATAAAATACGCGATATCGAGGTAGAAGTGGCGTCGCGGAAAACGGCGCTCTGTCAGGCGGATCTTCTGTCGGTCGATGCGAGAGTCGAGTACGGAGCGCATATAAGAGAGGGCGCGGTGATAGGGAAAGGCTCCGTTATAATGCACGGAGCAGTTATAAATTCCGGCGCGGTGATAGGAGATGGCACGATGGTTGATATGAACGCCGTCGTCGGTTCATGTGCTGTAATAGGAAAGAACTCTCATATCGGAGCGTGCGCGGTTATCGCTGGAGTGCTTGAGCCTCCGTCGGCGCTCCCGACGAGGATAGGAGACGGTGTTCTTGTCGGAGCGGGGGCTGTCGTTCTTGAGGGAATTTGCATCGGCGATAATGCTGTTATCGGAGCGGGGGCTGTCGTTACACACGACATTCCGAGCGGAGCGGTTGCGTTAGGCGTCCCTGCAAAGGTTGTAAAAAGTCGGGACGATATCGGGGAAAAAGCCGATATAAACGGTGATCTGCGATGAATGCATCGGAGCATTACAGGGCACTTCACCGAATAGCCGAAGAAGGTTTTTGCGAATTCGAAACGAAAAAATATATACTCGGCGCAATTGAAAATATGGGTTGCGCAATATATGAAGTCGGCAAAACGGGCGTACTTGCGTATTTTGATTTCGGGAAAAGCACAACATCAGCTTTCCGTGCCGAAATGGACGCGCTTCCGATAACCGAAAAGACCGGTCTTCCGTTTGCTTCGGAAAACGTCGGATGCATGCATGCGTGCGGTCACGATGCACATATGGCTATGCTTTTGTCGCTTGCCGAAAGGCTTTCAAAAGGCTGTGATGTTCTGTGTAATGTACTGTTAATATTTCAGCCGGCGGAGGAAAAACGCGGAGGAGCAGAGACGGTTGTGTCGTCGCCTGATTTTCTTCGCATTGCGCCGGAAAGGATATTTGCAATTCATCTGCGACCGCAACTTGAAAAAAGGAAGCTTTTCTCGGGGATCGGCGCAATATACGCAGGCTCTTCGGAAATTGTGGCGACATTCTGTGGCGAGCAGGCACACATAACGGAAAATATAAAAAACGACGCTTTGGAAAACGCGGCAAGATTTTATATCGGGACAAAATATCAGGCGAAGGAAGAAGGGCTTTTGATAAGATTCGGAAGACTGTGCGCAGGTACGGCGGGCAACGTAACGCCTTGCCTGGCGGAGCTTTGCGGAACGATGAGGTATTTTTCAGAGCCGGAAAAGATATCGGAGACAGAAATTCTTCTCCGAAAGGCGAAGAAGTACGGGGGAGAAGTGCATATATTCGAATACGCTCCGCCTGCGTGCAACAGCGGGGAGCTTTTTGAACTTTCCGGATGCAGCAGACTTTCGGAACCTATTTTGTGTGCCGACGATTTTTCCGTGTACGGACGGGTATGTCCCCGCCCGCTTTATATGCTTTTGGGAACGGGTGATACGCCGCCGCTCCATTCGGATGAATTTGCCTTCGACGAGAGCATACTTCGGTTCGGAGAAGAAAAGCTTTTTTACATTGTGCGCAACGAGAAAATTAGCAAAGTTATATAGATGACTGCAAATTTAAGTTGGGCGATTTCATAAAATCCGCATTTAAAGGGGGTTGATTTATAAATTTTAGCACTTAAAGATAAAGAGTGCTAATCTTTTTACAATTCGTTAACAAAATGTGCTATATTTTTTTCTCCTTGTGTGATACTATAATTACGCTGAAAGAAAAACAGCGATAAAAAAGAAATCAGACAGCAGAAGGAGGAATTATTATGCTTGAACTGATACCTTTTATTTCTAATAACAGAGTTTCAAATTATGATCCTTTCAAAGATATGGAAAACTTTGAAAAGCACTTTTTCGGTACGGACAGAATATCCTCTTTTAAGACGGATATAAAAGATAACGGCAATGAATATTTGCTTGAAGCAGATCTTCCCGGATTCAAGAAGGAAGATATAGACGTAAATCTTGAAAACAACTACCTTACGATAAAAGCGGAAAGAAAAGTTGAAAACGAAGAAAAAGACAAGAAGGGCAGATACATTCGTTGCGAAAGAAGTTACGGCTCGTTTGTAAGAAGTTTTGACGTCTCCGATGTGGATACCGATAAGATAACCGCCTCGTATGAGGACGGCGTTCTTAAGCTCAATATGCCGAAGAAAGAAAACGCTTTGCACACAGCCAAAAAGCTTGAAATAAAATAAAACACAAACGATAAAAACGCACCTGAAAAGGTGCGTTTTTTATTGTATTGACAAGCAAAAAAATATGTGATATAGTGATTTCAGTAAATATGAAAGGACAAGAAGAATATGTCACAGTCGGTAGAAGAGATTAAGAACAAAAAAGCCTTTATATGCGATATGGACGGCGTGATATATCACGGAAACAGACTGCTTCCCGATGTTCACGAATTTGTGGACTGGCTTTACAAAAACAACAAGAAATTTTTATTCCTTACAAACAGCAGCGAACGCTCTCCGAGAGAGCTTTCACAGAAGCTTAAAAGAATGGGGCTTGATGTAAGCGAAGATCACTTTTATACAAGCGCACTTGCAACGGCGTCTTTTTTGTCAAGCCAAAAGCCCGGCTGTAGCGTTTATGCAATAGGCGAGCCCGGACTTGTAAACGCTCTTTACGACGCGGGACTCAGTATGAACGATTATAATCCCGACTATGTTGTGTTCGGTGAAACGAGAGCGCTGAATTACGAAAAGATAGAACACGCCGTACAGCTTGTTCTTGACGGCGCAAAGCTTATAGGCACAAACTCCGATATGACGGCTCCCGGCGAAAACGGTATAATTCCTGCATGCCGTGCCCTTATTTCTCCCATTGAAATGGCTACGGGTAAAAGCGCGTACTTTATAGGCAAGCCGAACCCGCTTATTATGCGTCACGCGCTGAAAAAGCTCGGTACTCATCGCGAGGAAACTATAATTATAGGTGATAGAATGGATACCGATATAATATCGGGAATAGAAAGCGAATTCGATACTGTGCTTGTTATGAGCGGCGTTACATCGATAAGCGACATAGGTAAGTTCCCGTACCGCCCGACCTATGTTATGAAGGGCGTCGGAGAAATAGCCGAACTGGGATGAAAAAATTATTGGCGGCAGTAGCGTGTGCGGCGTTTCTATTCGGGCTTTGTTCATGCAGATCTTCCGAAAAAAGATATACCGCATCGACATTTGAATATTTTGACACAATAACTGAAGTCATAGGGTATGCTTCTTCCGAAGAAGAGTTTGAAAATACGAAAAACTATATATTTTCAGAGCTTGAAAAATATCATAAACTCTATGATATTTATAATTCATACGATGGAATTGCAAATATAAGCACCGTAAACTCTTCGCGAAAGCCGACAAAGGTCGACAGGGAACTTATCGACCTTATTGAGTTCGGAAAAAACATATATCCTGTTACTTGCGGAAAGATGAATATCGCTATGGGTACGGTGCTTTCTCTGTGGCATGACTGTCGCGAGGAAGGGACGCGGTTCCCCGAAGAAGCCGAGCTTATATCGGCTTCGGAGCACTGCAGTATCGACGATATAATCATTGATAAAGAAAACGGAACGCTCTTTCTTGCGGATGAAAAGATGAGCCTTGATATCGGTGCGATAGCCAAAGGCTACGCTGCTGAAATGATATCGGAGGCGCTTCGCGAAAAAGGAATATCCGGCTATCTTATAAGCATCGGCGGAAACGTCTGCGCCGTAGGCTCAAAGCCTGACGGAGAGATGTGGACTGTGGGAATTGAAAATCCTGACGGCGGATTTTTTGAAAAGGTGTGTGTTTCGGATATGTCCGTTGTCACAAGCGGATCGTATCAGCGATACTTTGAGCTTGACGGCGTGAGGTATCATCATATAATTGATCCCGATACGCTTATGCCGAAGAACGATTATGTTTCGGTTACAGTAATTTCAGAGGATTCAGCGCTTGCCGATACGCTTTCGACTGCGCTTTTCAATATGGATATCGGGCAAGGAAAAACACTTCTTTTATCGTTTGAAAATGCATACGCTATGTGGGTAACGGCGGAAGGAGAGAAGATCTATTCCGATGGTTTTGAAAGATTTATAGTAAAAAACGGACTTTGAAAAAAGTCCGTTTTTGTTTTATTTGTATTCCGGTTTACCGTTCCAATCCGTGCCGTTCCAATCGAAATACAGCTCGCTGTATTTGTTTTCAAAAAACATAGGCAGATACATGGAAAAGTTCGGTGAAAGTCTCTCCGAATTTCTGAGTTCTTCCGGCGACATCCATGTGATGCTGCCTTCGACGGTTTCGGGAAGAAGCACGCCGTAGAATTTGCTTGTTTTATAAAGAAATTCAAGGTAGCAATCGCCGTTTTGCTTGTTTCCCCAGTGAACTACGCCGCAAAGCCGCAGATCGGATACGTCAAGTCCCGTTTCTTCCTTTGCCTCGCGCGCGGCGGCGTCATAAAACGGCTCTCCCTTTTCGACATGACCGCCGGGAAAAGTCAGACCGGGCCACGAGCCTCGTCTGTCAAGCACAAGAACCTTTCCGGTGCTTTTATTTTCTATCATTATCATATTTACGATTTCCGTTTTTGTTATTTTCACGCGCACACCTCGTATATTACTGTTTGAAATCGCCCCGAAATGTTTTCGGGGCGATTTTCTGGCTTATTTGTTTACTTTGCTTTTGACTTCTTCTACAGCTCTCTTTGTGAAATCCTCTATTGTGAGTTGACCGAGTTCGCCTTCGCTTCTGCTACGTACCGCAACGAGTCCTTCTGCCATTTCCTTGTCGCCCACAACGAGCATATAAGGAACTTTCTTCAGCTGAGCTTCTCTTATCTTGTAGCCTATCTTTTCGTTTCTTGCGTCAACTTCTACGCGCAGATGATTTTCTTCAAGTATGTCTTTGACCTTGTTTGCGTATTCAATGTGGCCTTCGCCTATGGGAAGAATCTTTACCTGAACGGGAGCGAGCCAGAGAGGGAAAGCGCCTGCGTAATGCTCGGTGATGATACCGATAAATCTTTCGATAGAGCCGAGAACAACGCGATGGATCATTACGGGACGATGCTTTTCGTTATCGGCACCCATATATTCAAGCTCAAACCTTTCGGGAAGCTGCATGTCGAGCTGGATCGTGCCGCACTGCCACGTTCTGCCGAGACAATCCGAGAGGTGGAAGTCGAGCTTCGGACCGTAGAATGCACCGTCGCCTTCGTTTATAACGTAATCCTTACCCATTTCGGAAACAGCTTCTTTAAGTGTTTCTGTTGCGAAATCCCAATCCTTTATGTCGCCCATATGGTCTTCGGGCATTGTGGAAACTTCAATCTGATATGAAAGACCGAATACTGAGTAAACCTCATCGAACAGTCTTACAACGTTCTTGATTTCGTCTTTCATCTGATCCCATGTCATAAAGATATGAGCATCGTCCTGTGTGAAGCAACGGACGCGGAAAAGTCCGTGAAGCGCGCCGGAAAGCTCGTGACGGTGTACAACGCCAAGCTCACCCATACGGAGAGGAAGATCGCGGTAAGAATGCATTTCGGATTTATAAACGAGCATACCGCCGGGACAGTTCATGGGTTTTATTGCAAAGTCCGCGCCGTCGATAACGGTGGTATACATATTGTTTTTATAATGCGCCCAGTGACCGGAACGCTCCCAAAGAGAACGGTTGAGTATCATAGGAGTGCTTATTTCAACATAGCCGTATCTCTTGTGTACTTCGCGCCAATATTCTATAAGCGTATTTCTGAGCACCATTCCGTTGGGAAGGAAGAAGGGGAAGCCGGGGCCTTCGTCCATTATCGTGAAAAGTCCGAGCTCTTTTCCGAGCTTGCGGTGGTCACGCTTCTTTGCCTCTTCAAGCATATCGAGGTATGCGGCAAGGGCTTCCTTTGTCGGGAAAGCCGTACCGTAAACTCTCTGAAGCATTTTGTTTTTGGAGTCACCTTCCCAATATGCACCTGTGCACTGTGTGAGCTTGAAGGCTTTTATCGCGCCTGTGGAGAAGAGGTGAGGACCTGCGCAAAGGTCGGTGAATTCTCCCTGTTTGTAGAACGAGATCTCTTCGCCTTCGGGGACTCTGTCTATAAGAAGAACTTTATAAGGCTCGCCCTTTTCTTCCATAAGCTTTTTGGCTTCTTCACGGGGAAGAGTGAAACGCTCTATTTTGAGATTTTCTTTTACTATCTTCTTCATTTCGGCTTCGATTTTTTCAAGCTCTTCAGCTGCGAATGTTACATCGGAGTCGAAATCGTAATAAAAGCCGTTGTCAATAGCAGGTCCTATGGTGAGCTTTACCTCGGGGTAAAGGCGCTTTACTGCCTGCGCGAGAATATGAGATGCTGTGTGGAAGAACGTCTTTTTTCCGCCTTCATCTTCAAATGTGAGAAGCTTTACGTCGTCTCCGTCATGGACGGGGTAGGAAAGCTCGTGCGTTTCGCCGTTGATTTCCGCAGCTATTACTTCGCGCGGAACGGAAACGCCTGCCGCTTTAGCGGCTTCATAAACGGAAAGACCGTTTTCAACACTGAAATTTTCGCCGTTGATTCTGATTTCCATCGAATTTTATATCCTTTCAAAAATAATATACCTTAAAAACAAAAAATCCCCATATTCCCGCAAGGAATATGAGGTGCAATGCACGGTTCCACTCAAACTTTAACTCTTTTTGCTGTAACGGGCTTTCCCGCAGCGCCATTTCCTGCGCCGTGCCGACGGGTGGTATCCGTGCCGTGCCATACGTAAAGCGCTTTCAGCCCAAGGCGCCTCTCTCTTTCACGCTGACTTCGGCGGGACTTGTCCCAACGATAGCATTTTTTCTGTTCATATTATAATATATCCGCTTTCTTAGCGTTTGTCAATAGACGAAGGCGAAATTTTATATTTTTTCGGCAAAATACTATTGCATTTGCATTTTTGTTGTGATAAAATACTTTTGCAATAAGGAAGCGTAGCTCAGTTGGTCAGAGCGCACGGTTCACATCCGTGAGGTCATGGGTTCGAGCCCCCTCGTTTCCACCAAAAAGGGAAGAAGCACCGGATGGTGTTTTAGCTTTTTTCAAAGAGAGGCGGCTCGAAGAGAGCGGGAGTGAATGACAGCCTTAGAGGCTGTCAGAGCCGCGACGACCGAGCAGGCGGCGAGCCTGCGAGAATCGAGCCCCCTCGTTTCCACCAAAAAGGGAAGAAGCACCGGATGGTGCTTTTAGCTTTTTTCAACAGAAAGATGAGAAAAAAAGATGCCTGATAAAGTTGAAAAAACAGAACTTGTGAATATGTGTATGATCAGCGACGGAAACGGGAAAGTTCTCGTACAGGACAGAGTGAAAAGTTGGCGTGGAGTAGCCTTTCCGGGAGGGCACGTTGAAAAATACGAATCCATAGTGGATTCTGTAATAAGGGAAATAAAAGAAGAAACGGGACTTACAATATCCGATGTAAAGCTTTGCGGAATAAAGCAATGGTTTTCGGACGATGTAAGAAGTATATGCTTCCTTTTCAAAACGAATCATTTTGAAGGAGAGCTTAAATCAAGCGACGAAGGAAGAAATTTCTGGATAAAGCGAAGCGACATAGGCAATTACAAGCTTGCTCCGCTGTTTGATATATTTCTGAAAGTGTTTGAAGATCCGGATATAAGCGAATATTATCATCCGATGGATGGAGAAGAAACTGACGTATTACTGAAATAAACAAACGAGTGTGGTGTAAAGTCAAAAAATCCCGAAAGGGGAGTTGACACGGCGCGATTATTGTGATACAATATTACAGAAACTTATATCTGCAAAAGAAACGGAGATACATATCATGAAAAGAATAACAACACTTAAGACAAGAAACCTTTGCAAGAGCGCTAAAAACGGCGGTTGCGGCGAATGCCAGACATCCTGTCAGTCCGCATGCAAAACAAGCTGCGGCGTAGCAAACCAGTCTTGCGAAAACAAGAAAGCTTCCGAAAAGAAGAACTGAAGTAAATTTTAACAGAAAGTGCCGTCTTTCCGGACGGCACTTTTTAAGTATTATCCCCACGATAGGAGGACGCTTGATTTGATGCACCAATATAAGCTGAACGGGTATAACATAGTGCTTGATACCTGTTCGGGCGCGGTACACGTTGTTGATGATGTAGCTTATGATATTATAGCCGGGTACAAAACGAAAAGCCGCGAAGAAATAGTATCGGATATGCTTGAAAAGTACAAAGGACGATCCGACGTTACGGAAGAAGATATAAACGCATGCATAGACGATGTAAAAGCACTTGAAGAGGACGGCCAGCTTTACACTTCCGACACTTTCAAGGATATGGCGGGAACATTCAAGGAGCGGAGCGGAAATGTTATAAAAGCACTTTGTCTGCACGTTGCACACACCTGCAATCTCAACTGCTCGTATTGCTTTGCAAGTCAGGGAAAGTATCATGGCGAAAGAGCGCTTATGAGCTTTGAAGTTGGCAAGCGGGCGATAGATTTCCTTATTGAAAATTCAGGTGAAAGACGCAATCTTGAAGTGGACTTCTTCGGCGGAGAGCCGCTTATGAATTGGGATGTCGTAAAACAGATTGTAAAATATGCGCGCTCGGTCGAGAAGCAGCACGGAAAGAATTTCCGTTTTACGCTTACTACAAACGGTATGCTTATAGACGACGAAGTGATCGAATTTTCAAACAAAGAGATGAGCAACGTTGTCCTTAGTCTTGACGGCCGAAAGGAGATTCATGACGCTACCCGTGTGGACTATGCGGGAAACGGCAGTTACGACAGGATAGTTCCGAAGTTTCAGAAGCTTGTCGCTTCGCGAGGCGGTAAAAACTATTATATGCGCGGAACGTTTACCCATAAAAATCCTGATTTTACGAAGGATGTTTTCCATATGGCGGATCTCGGCTTTACAGAGCTGAGCATGGAGCCTGTCGTCTGCGCTCCGGACGATCCTATGGCGCTTACGCCGGAGGATATCGAAATTGTAAAAGAGCAGTATGAAATCCTCGCGAAGGAAATGCTGAAAAGAGAAAAAGAGGGCAGAGGCTTTACGTTCTATCACTATATGATAGACCTTACGGCGGGACCGTGCATATATAAGCGCATTTCCGGCTGCGGTTCGGGTACGGAATATATGGCTGTTACTCCGTGGGGAGATCTTTATCCGTGCCATCAGTTTGTCGGCGAAGAATCGTATAAACTCGGCGATATATGGAACGGTGTGACAAATGACTCTTTGCGTGATGAGTTCCGCCAATGCAACGCATATGCCCGTCCCGAATGTGACGATTGCTGGGCAAAGCTTTATTGCTCTGGAGGCTGTGCCGCGAACGCATATCATGCTTCGGGTTCTATTCGCGGAGTATATAAACCCGGATGCGAGCTTTTCAAGAAAAGAATAGAGTGCGCCATAATGATAAAAGCGGCAGAAAACGCCGAAGAAAAAAACTGAAGCTATGAAAACACCGATAGTTGATTTTGTCCGCGACTACGCGGCGAAAAACATGGTCAGATTTCATATGCCCGGACACAAGGGGAAGGCTTTTCTCGGCTGTGAGACTTTTGATATCACCGAGATAAAAGGCGCGGACGAGCTTTATGTTTCAGACGGTATAATAGGGGAGAGTGAGAAGAACGCTTCATTGCTTTTCGGCACGGCAAAAACCGTTTATTCAACCGAAGGTTCGAGTCAGTGCATACGCGCAATGATACACATGGCGGCGACTGTGTGCAGTGATAAATGCCGCAGATATATTCTTGCGGCGCGGAATGTTCATAAGGCATTTATATATGCGCTCGCGATTGAAGATATCGACGTAAAATGGCTGAGCCGCAGAACCGATTCGCTTTGCAGCTGTAACATAACCGCCGACGACGTAAGAGTTGCGCTGGAAAATGCCGAATATCCTCCTGCTGCGGTGTACGTCACATCGCCCGACTATCTCGGAAACAGGCTTGATATAAAAGGTATAGCCGATGTATGCCACAAATTCGGGACGCTGCTTATAGTTGATAATGCGCATGGCGCATATCTGAAATTTCTGCACAGCGGACTTCATCCTATGGAACTTGGTGCGGATATGTGCTGTGATTCGGCGCACAAAACGCTTCCTGTGCTTACGGGAGGGGCATATCTGCACATAAGCCGAAATGCTCCCGAATATTTTTCCGAAAGCGCAAAGGATGCTATGGCGCTGTTCGGCTCGACAAGTCCTTCGTATCTTACGCTGGCTTCACTTGACAGATGTAACGCATACCTTTCGGATGATTTTCCCGAAAAGCTTAAAGCCAAAGCCGAAAAAGCGAAAAATATAAAACGTTTGCTTTGCGAAAACGGATGGAGTGTTATAGGTACTGAGCCTATGAAGTTAACCTTGCTATGCCCGAAAGAATGTGACGGCTTTTCGGTTTCCGAAAGGCTTCGCACATCAGGCTTTGAGTGCGAATATGCCGACGCCGAATATGTTGTTATGATGATATCCGCAGAAACGGGAGATGAAGAACTTGATGCGCTTGTGCGTGCGATGGGGAAAAACACATATGCTGCGCCTGCTGCGTTCTCCTTTGAGATTCCGACGCCATGCTTTGTTATGACGGTCAGAGAGGCGGTTTTTTCGCGCAGTGAAGTTGTCCCGCTTTCGCTTGTCGAGGGTAGAGTGTGTGCCGCGCCTGCGGTAAGTTGTCCTCCCGCAATACCGATAGCCGTTTCCGGCGAGATAATAAGCAAAGAACACATAGCGCTTTTCCGTCACTACGGAATATCGACCGTGTCGGTTGTGAAGAAATAATATATGGCGCCTGCCCGGCAATAAAACTTGCCCCGCAGGCGCAATTTTGTTTATAAATATTACTTTTTCACTTGTATTATGGTATTGATTTGTGATATTATAATAACAAAGGTGCCAAATGGCGCAAATAAACATTATAAGGATGGAGTACATATGAAAAAAATTATAGCACTTATGCTTGTCACCGTTATGCTGGCATTTGCGGTTGTAAGCTGCACCGGCGGCGGAAACAAGGAAACGACGACCACTCCCGATTCGTCAAACGAAACAACAACGACGAAAGCGGAATCTACAACGTCTGCCGCAACGACAACAACCACAGAAGCTGAGACCACAACGACAACAAATACGCCGGCAGTGGTAGTTCCGACAGACAAAAATCCTATTGTTCATATTACATTTGATGAACTTACAGACGACCTTGTTTTCAAGGATAAGTCGGGTAACGGTCACGACGCAGTTGCAAATAAAGCCCTTGAGCTTGTTGAAGGTCACGACGGTAAAGCCGTTTCGTTTACAAAACTCAATCAGCACGTTGAAATTGCCGATTCCGACGATTTCAAACTTTCAAAGAGCGACAGCTTCACAATAGACGTTTGGTTTAAGTGGAGCGGAAACATTTCCGGAACAAACTGGCCGTGCATCATTCAAAAGGGACTTGTACAGAGCAAGGATCTTTATAAATATGTTGGTTTCTGGGTAAACTCCGGCGATAAAAAACTCAATCTCGGAATCACATCATCGACCGATGCAAAATACAGCAACAATCCCGCAGGCGAAGCTGTAGGTACTACATGGCATCATGCAGTAGCCGTTCAGGACGCAGAAGCAGGAACTATATCATACTATTATGACGATGCGCTTGTTATAAAGCTTCCCGCAATTGACGCTTCTTCAAAGGATTGTCCTTTCACGATAGGTTACAACGGTAGCGACGGTCAGTTTGTCGGTCTGATAGACGAACTCAAAATCTACAATTATGCCGTTGATATGAATAAATAATAAAAGCCGACAGGCACAGAGGATAGAGTATATATGAAAAAAATCATAGCACTTATCCTTGTCACCGTTATGCTGGCATTTGCGGTTGTAAGCTGCACCGGCGGCGGAAACAAGGAAACGACGACCACTCCAGGTTCGTCAAACGAAACGACAACGACGAAAGCGGAAACTACAACGTCTGCCGCAACGACTATGGCAACTACTACGGAAACGACAACATCGGCCGAAACTACCACGAATACACCGGTAATAGTTGACCCGACTGAGAAAAATCCGATAGCGCACATAACTTTCGATGAGCTTTCCGACGGACTTGTTTTCAGGGATGACTCCGGCAACGGTCACAACGCCGTTGCAAACAAAGCTCCCGAGCTTGTTGAAGGACGCTACGGTAAAGCGGCTTTCCTCACGGGCGGACAACACATTGAAATTGCCGATTCCGATGATTTCAAATTTTCAAAGAACGACAGCTTCACGATAGACATCTGGTTCAAGTGGAGCGGTAGCTTTTCCGGAGGAAACTGGCCTTGCGTTATTCAGAAGGGACTTGTACAGAGCAAGGATCTTTACAAATATATAGGCTTTTGGATAAACTCGAGCGATAAAAAGCTCAATCTCGGAATCACATCTTCGACATCTTCAAATTACAGCAACAATCCGGCAGGCGAAGCCGTAGGCACTACATGGCATCATGCGGTAGCGGTTCAGGACGCTGAGGCAGGCACGCTCACTTACTACTGTGACGATAAGTTTGTTCTCAGACTTCCCGCAATCGACGCATCTTCAAAGGGTTGTCCTTTCACGATAGGTTATAATGGCGCCGACGGTCAGTTTGTGGGCGCGGTTGATGAGCTTAACATTTACAATTATGCCGTTGATATGAGCGATATCGGTATTCCCAAATTTGTTGACGATATGCTTTCCAAGACATATGAGTATACAAGCAAGACCACAGGCAAAAGCGTGACTCTTCCTTACCGTCTTTACCTTCCCGAAGGCTATGACAGCGCAAATTCTGCTCAGTATCCCGTTTTGCTTTTCCTTCACGGATACGGCGAAATAGGGAACAACAACACAAATCAGATAAGAGTTCTCGGCGGAGCCAATCTGCTTCTCGACAAGTTGCTTGCAGACGGAAGTTGCGTAATAATCGCACCTCAATGCAACGACCCTGCCGAATATAACTGGGTTCCGCTCAATCACGTCTGGAATACAGGGTCGCGTACTCTTACGGAGAACCCGACGGTTTCTCTTGAAGCGGCTACACAGCTTCTCAAGGATTACATAAATGAAGGAAAAATAGATAAAAACCGCGTTTATGTTTCCGGAATATCTATGGGCGGATACGGAACATGGGAGATAATTGCAAGAAATCCCGAGCTGTTTGCAGCAGCTGTTCCGCTTTGCGGCGCCGGAATTCCTTCAAAGGCTGCGGAGCTTAAAGATATGGCTATTTGGGCTTTTCACGGCGAGGCGGATTATACCGTTCCCGTAAGCGGTACAAGAGATATGGAGAACGCCATAAAGGCGGCGGGCGGTACAAAATTCAAGGCTACATACTATCCCGGTGTGGGACATAATGTTTGGCCGTATGCTTATGCCGAAGCAGGACTTGTTGATTGGCTGCTTGCTCAGTCGAAATAAAAATTTTATAAAAGAAAATCCCACTGCGATTGCAGTGGGATTTTTGTATGCTTTTGAAGCAGTTTTATTTAAGTACGGAAATTGCATCGCATATGGTTTTTTCGTAAGCTTCCATGCCATACTTGTCAACTTCTGATTTATTCTTCTCGCCGTGAGTAAGACATCCGGCGCCGCCTATACATCCGCCTATGCACGCCATGCCTTCAATGAAGTTTGCGTCAAGCATATTCTTGCTCTTTTTGAGCAGGGCTATCTTGCAGGCTTCTATACCGTCGCAAGCGCAGGGTTTAAGCTCAAAATCCGTATCGCCGTGTTCTTTAAGACCTTCGGCGACAGCATCGGAAAGTCCGCCAGAACGTGCAAATATTCTTCCGAAATACGAAGCGTTATCGAGGATATCTTCGGGAAGCGAAGTTATGTCAAGATCCTTGCTGTCAAACAGTGCCTGAAGCTCCTCGAACGTCATTGCCGTATCAACATATTCTTTTACGGAGTCTTTCTTTACTTCTGCTTTTTTGGCTGTGCAAGGTCCGATGAATACAACCTTGCAGGGTGCTTCGTGTTCCTTTATGTACTTTGCGATAGTCGCCATAGGCGAAAGGTTGTGCGAAACAAACGGAAGCAGAGCCGGGAAGGACTTTTCAATATATGAAACAAAAGCCGGGCAGCAGGAGCTTGTAAGGAAGCCTTTTTCAACAAGCTCCTTTGATTCCGCATCAGCAACCATATCCGCACCGAGAGCGGCTTCGATTACTGTATGGAAGCCAAGCTCTTTAAGTCCGCGTATGACCTGACCGAGCTTTGCGTAAGTGAACTGACTGGAAATTGCCGGCGCAACAACTGCAAATACTTTATACTTTGTGTTGTTTTCGCTTTTTTTGATTATATCTATAACATCAAGAATATACGACTTGTCAGATATAGCACCGAACGGACACTGATAAACGCACGCACCGCAGGCTATACACTTGCTGTTGTCTATTGCGGCGGCTTTGTTTTCGTTCATGCTGATTGCTTTTATTTTGCAGGCATTTTCGCACGGACGTCTTCTGCCGATTATTGCTGTGTAGGGGCAGACCTTTGCGCACGATCCGCATTCCTTGCATTTTGTTTTGTCTATGTGCGCAACATGGTTTTCATCGAACGTTATCGCGCCGAAACGGCAGACATCCTCACATCTGTGGGCAAGACAGCCGCGACAAGCGTTTGTAACCTCATAACCACCCATAGGACATTCGTCGCAGGCGATATCGATTACTTCTATAACGTTCGGATTTCCATAGTCTCCGCCCATAGCAAGCTTCACGCGTTCTCCGAGTATGGCTCTTTCTTTATATACGCAGCAGCGCATTGTGGGAGTGTTACCGGGAACTATGGTTTTGGGTATATCCAGCACATGGTCAAGCAGGGTGTCGTTCCATGCAAGTCTTGCAACTTCACGGAGAACTTTGTATTTTAGGTGCTGAACTTTGGTATCAAATTTTCTCATTTAACAATCTCCTTTAGAAATAACTTACCTTGATTCTCTTGCCCATCTGTTTAAGACAGGTGGAAAGTTCTTCTACCAAGTTCATTTTTATGTTGAAATTAATAGGAAGGTCGGGGTTCTGGTGAGCGGGGTTAACTGCCCTGCCGACGAAGAAGTTTATATCTGTGGCTTCTTCAAAAAGAAGTCGGCATATCATTGAGGCGCCGTCATGATGCAGGCTCCACTGCTCGTAAAGTTCATTTTTGCCCAGAGCGTCTTTTGCATATTCTATAACCTTGTTTATTGTTATTACACCTTCTGTAACAAGATCGACTCCTTCGATCTCCGCTATCGGCGGAACGTCGCTTCGCTCAAATGAAAGACTGGCTTTAAGCGGTTTTCCGAGATATTTTGCCGCAATTGACGATGTTGTGCCTCCGCAAACGATATGCTTACCTTCTTTTGAGAAGAAAAGCGACATCATACGGTCGCAATCGTCGCGGTTGCGGGGAGGCCCGAAAAGTATATTCATAGGCTCACGCCGTCTTATACGGACAACGCATGCCGTTGTATCGTCGCCCGGATGGAAACCGTACTGCTTGTTACATTCGTCAACAAGCATAGTGGAAAGTGTTTTTGCGGTGTATCCGACGCCGGCAACTGTCTTCATAAAATCGGCAATGTTTTCACGCTTCCAGCCGAAATTGAAGGCAAGACCTATTCCGGCGTGAGTGCAACCGTCGCTCATGGCGATGAAAATATCGTTCTCCTGAAGCTTTATAGTTGACTTGTATATCTTTTTGCCGTCGATATTCAGCTCGCTTCTCGGATATTCATAGTTTTCGCAGTCGCGCAACAGGATAACATGCGGATTATCGTACTGTATAAGCTCGGCTACGGAATTATCTATGATGTGTATAATCGTAAAAGTTGAATAAGCAACTCCGCGTACCGAGCATATCGGGAGCGTTGCCGCGATTGTCGAAACACATTCTTCAAGCGGCAGTCCTTCCGCCATCATAGTCGATATTATCTTTGAAGTCAGCGTCGAAAGAATACTTGCCTTGACTCCGCTTCCGAGACCGTCGGCAAGCACGATAACGGTTGAGTTCTCGTTTTGCTCGATTATGTCAACATGGTCGCCGCAGAGCTGTTCGCCTTCGTGATTTATGCTTTTCCAGCCGATATCGGCACATAAATTATTCATTGCTTATCGACTCCTTCAGTTTTGAAAGCGCGATCTTTGTTTCTGCCGCCGTTTCTCCGAGAAGAGACGCTATTTCCTGAACTATACGCATCTGCTTATCGACAACGCGGTCTGCTATCTCAACCGTCTGACGGCTGATATTTTCTTTCTTCTCGCGCTGAGTTTCTTCTTCGGTCACATCGCGGAGAATACAAATGAGCAGGCGGTATTCGTTGTCGTAAACAATTGTTTCTTCAACGTATTTTTCATATTCGGCAAGATATACGCGCTTGTTGTGTATGGGCGTGCCTTTGCTCAATACTTCAATAAAGTCGCCGGGCTCCATTATACGTACGACCTGATCTCCGAGTATATCGGACGCAAGGCGAAGATTGAGTATTTTAAGTGCGGCACGGTTTATCTGCTGAACTTCAAGCTTCTCATTGAGAACGATAAGACCGTTAGGCGTATTGCGGACGATCGTATCAGAAAAGCTTTCTGCTTTGTCTTTAAGGTAGGGAAGGCACATTGAAACCTCAGCCTTGCCCTGACAGATAGCGATGGCTTTTTCGCGGCAGGTGTTATATCCGCACGATCCGCAGTTAAGCTCGTCCGAAGGTTTCGTCTTGCCCATCTGACGAAGAGCCTCGCGTATTTCCTCTTCCGAAGGCTGCGGAAGCTTATGCTCGATCGCAGTGAAAGTTTTGCGAAGCTCGATTGAATCGGGCTGCTGAACTTCAAAGTCGTTTTTACCGGCAGATCTTGCTACAAAGGCATAATCTTTTATGGGAGAACGATGGAATTTTTCCATTACGGGACCGCCTATACAGCTTCCGATGCATGCTGACATTTCAATAAAGCAGCGGTGTATCTTTCCGCTTTCTATATCTTTCAGCGCGGCTATACAGTTTTCCGTACCGTCAATAGCCATATATGTGTAATTAGGATTCTCCTTTGTCAGCGTTTTGAGTATTCCTCCCGTTGTGGGGAAGAAACGCGCACGGCTGTTTTCGCTATTGTCAGTTTCGGGCTCAAGCTCTATATTTTCGGCTTTAAGCCAGGACGTAAGTTCGTCGAACGTAAGCACGGCATCAACTATTCCTTCATAATACTGAGCTTCATCCTTTTTTGCAACGCAGGGACCGATAAATACGGTTTTGGCGTTCGGCCAGCGACGCTTTATATCCTTACAGTGAGCCTGCATCGGAGAAAGTGTATCCGCAAGGTAACTGAGCTCAGCGGGAAAGTATTTCTGGATGAGAAGGTTTACCGAGTGACAGCACGACGTTATGATTATATCTCTGTCCTCTTCGTCTATCATCTTCTCATATTCTTTTTTTACTATCGTTGCGCCGACGGCGGTTTCTTCCGCATCAAAAAATCCGAGCTTTTTGAGCGCCGCGCGCATTGATTCTATTCCCACGCCCTCATAGTTTGCGATAAACGACGGAGCAAGGCTTACTATAACGGGTTCATCGGACTGAAGCAATACTTTTACTTTTTCGGTTTCGTCAACTATTTGTTTTGCGTCCTGCGGGCACACAACAAAGCACTGACCGCACATTATACATTCGTTGCCTATTATGTACGCTTGGTTTCCCGAAAAGCGTATTGACTTTACGGGGCAGTGACGAATACATTTGTAACAGTTTTTGCAGTTTGATTTTTTCAGAGTAAGGCAATCCATATCGGTTTCAGCCCCTTTCTCCGGATATTTTCTTTAATACTTTGTCATCAAAAAAAGTTCTGAAGTTTTCGGGCGTTATTCCCGTGTAGACTGTTCCGTCTACGGTTATGGTAACGCCTTCGCGGTTGCATCTTCCCGTGCAGAAGCTTCCCGCAAGAGTAACTTCGTTTTCAAGCTTTCTCTCTGCTATTGCTTCCTGAAAAAGTCCTACGATCTTTTCCGAGCCTTTCAAATGGCAGGAGGAGCCTACACATATCTGAATGACTATCATGACGTCAGACCTTTGCAAGAACGTTTTCTTTGAAGAATTCGTCAACCGTTTCGGGACTTACGGAAAAGAATTCTCCGTCCGCCGTTACACAAACGCCCTGCTGACATTTTCCCATGCAGAATGTTCCGGCAAGTTCGACCTTGTCGCCGAGATTATTGTCGCGGATAAGATCCTGAAGCTGTTCAACTACCTGACGGGAGCCTTTGATGTGGCACGAAGAGCCGATGCATACTGTGATTTTCATTTGTTGTTTTCCTCCTGAATTTGGTTGTTTGTTTCATTTATAAGGGGACGGAGAAAATCGCGTTCCCTTGCGTTGCCGTTTACGCTCTGAGCCGTAGCGATGATCGGCATCCATTTCTTAACGTATTGCTTTTCTGTTCCGCTTTTTTCGCAGAAAAGCTCAAGATATTTTTCGGCGTCGTCAAAACTGCCGTCTATGCAGAAGCGGAAATACGTCTGAGCCGCGTCGGCTGATGCGTTTCCTTGCGCCGCATGCGCCCAATCGAGAACATAGTATTTTCCGTTGTCTGCCGCGATTATGTTTGAAAGCGTAAGATCGCCGTGACATATCTTGCTGTGATGAGGCATTTCGGCGAGTCTGGCAAGCATACTGTATCTGACGGTGGCCGGAACATCCGCCAGTTCTAGCTTGTCCGAAAGCTTGTCCGAAAGCTTTCTCAGCGAGCAGCATTTCTTTGACTGTATTTCATGCTGGACTTCAACGAGTGCTTCAATGTATTCGTCTTTCTTTTCGGGATTTTCCTGCGCGAGTCTTGCAAGCGTTTTACCTTTGATATAATCGGAGATAATCGTCCATTTCCCGTCGATCGAGGTTACTTCAAGTACGCGCGGAACATTTATTCCGGCTTCCTCTATCCGAGCCTGATTTGTTGCTTCGCTTAAAACGTCTGCTTTTGAATATCCGGCTCCGAAGACTTTCAGACAACGGTCTCCGTCGCGATAAACGGTTTTTTCATTTCTTACCGCTATTATCTTATCCAGATTCATATAACTACCTTCTTTGAGTTTTTGCTATTTTATCTGCATTTTGAGGTGTGCAAGCGAGAGCGCCATATTTTCATATTGAATTATCGCGTCCGCAGGTTTGTAAAGCTGGCACGGCGCAAAACACCATATTGCTTTCACGCCGTTTTCGTACAGCAGATTGCAAACCTCCTGTGCAGATTCCGGCGGAACGGCTATTATGCCGATTTTGATGTTGTGAGTCTGACAAAAGTGAGGAAGCTCGCTTACCGGGAGTATTTTTTTGCCGGACGGCGAGATTTCTTCGTCTTTGACCTTTACGTCAAACGCCGCCATGACGCTCAGACCGTAATCGGCGAAAACACCGTAATCAAGCAAAGCTCTTCCGAGCTTTCCGGCACCTACGATTATAGTCCCGCCGTTTTTGGAGCAGAGAAAGTTTTCAAGACTTGCGACAAGCTCCGCTGTAAGGTATCCTATTTTGGGTTTGCCCGATCCGCAGATGGTTCCGAGATCCTTTCTGACCTGAACTTCTCCGAGGCCAAGCTCCTTTGAAATTTTTGTTGCGGATATGTTATGTGTTTGAGGCGGCAACGCTTTGAGATACTTAAGGTATGTAGGTATTCTGCCGAGTGTTGCACGCGATACGTCTGCCTCCTTCAAGGCGACACCTCCTGTCCGGACAATAATCGTCCATTCTTTATCTTAAAGAATATCAGAATATATTATGTTTGTGAATTGCCGCTTTCTCATATCGGTGTTGCGTTTATCGATATACTGAGGGCGAAATCAAAAACTGCGCTTGCAAAAAATGCAGGCGCAGTAAAAATTATTTCAAAACTTCGCGTTTTGATTTTATCACATATTCAATAAACATATTGTCAAGCTCCGAATGAGAATAATCCTTGCGATGGATGAGTAAATCTTTGTAAACGCGTTTGTTTTCGTCGCATTTACGCTGGGCAAGACCGAAGCGCTCGAGAGTTTTTTGGGGAACGGGCGATACCCACATATATGTTTCGGGATTTTCGGATAGAAGCTCAAATTGGCTTGCGCGCTCAAAAACGAATATTCTGCGGGAAGATATCTCCGAAAGCTCTTCTTTCCGCACTTCCGCCAAAGGCAACGACGGTACATATGGATCGGGGTTAGATATTTCAACAAGGTCAACAAGATCGCCGTATGTTATCTTTTCTTTTTTTGCAAGCGGACTTTCGGAACTCATTATAAGGACGTGACGGAATTCTGTTATAAGCTCATAGTCAAGACCTTTTTCGTCCATCATCGTCTTATAATATTTATCATAATTTTCGGCATAACGTATTATCCCGAGTTTATAGTCTTCCTGCAAAATGTTTTTTACGGCGCGCATAGAGTTCGTTTCTTTATACAGTATTTCGGCTTGCATATCTTTGTCTATGACTTTGGAAAATTCCGCAAAAGCTTTTGCAATATAGCTTGCTCTCGGAACCGAGACCGAAAAGTGTTTTTTGCTTATTGTTCCGCCGCTGAACATATTTTCTATTTCATCTATCTGGGCGAGAACGTTTTTTGCGTGGTGAATAAATATTTCGCCGTCCGCAGTGAGAAACATTCCTTTTGCACTGCGTTCGAAAAGCGTGACGCCAAGCGAGGCTTCAAGCTCTTTTATCGCGCGGCTGAGTGCCGATTGTCCGACGTAAAGCTTGTCCGCCGCTTTGTTTATTGAATTGGTTTCGGCTATTTCAACGGCGTATTTCATGTGTAAAAGATTCATACCGCGCCTCCGTAACAGTATTTTTAACAGTATATCACAAAATCACAAAAAAATCAACTGAAAAATAAGGATAAATAAGGCGGATTAAAGAAAAACCGCCCGGATATTGCCGAGCGGTTTTGTATTATCAGAATTCAAGCTTTTTTTCTATATAGCTGCGGAGATCCGCGATCTTTATGCGTTCCTGCTGCATCGTGTCTCTGTCACGAACGGTTACGCAACCGTCTGTTTCGGAATCGAAATCGTATGTTATGCAGAACGGCGTTCCGATCTCGTCCTCCCTGCGGTATCTCTTGCCGATAGAACCCGTTTCATCAAAATCGGTGGGGAAGTATTTTGCAAGTTCGTTGTGAATCTCAACAGCCTTGTCGCTGAGTTTCTTTGAAAGCGGAAGAACGGCTGCCTTGAACGGTGCAAGCGCGGGATGAAGGTGAAGCACCGTGCGTACGTCGCCTTCGCCTATTTCTTCTTCGTCGTAAGCGTCGCAAAGGAACGCGAGGAACGAACGTTCAACGCCGAGCGACGGTTCGATAACATAAGGGATATATCTTTCATTCTTGTCGGGATCAAAGTAGGTAAGATCTTTGCCGGATGTGTTCTGATGCTGTGTAAGGTCGTAATCCGTTCTGTCGGCAACGCCCCAAAGCTCGCCCCATCCGAACGGGAAGAGAAACTCAAAGTCTGTGGTTGCTTTTGAATAGAAGCAAAGCTCTTCCGGATCGTGGTCGCGGAGGCGGAGATGCTCTTCGGTCATTCCGAGCGAGAGAAGCCAATTCTTGCAGAACGAACGCCAATAAGCAAACCATTCAAGGTCTGTTCCGGGCTGACAGAAGAACTCAAGCTCCATCTGTTCAAATTCGCGGACGCGGAAAATGAAGTTTCCGGGAGTTATTTCGTTACGGAACGATTTGCCTATCTGACCTATACCGAAAGGAAGCTTTTTACGAGTCGTACGCTGAACGTTTGTGAAGTTTACGAATATGCCCTGAGCTGTTTCCGGACGGAGATATACAGTATTTTTTGCATCCTCCGTAACGCCCTGAAATGTTTTGAACATAAGGTTAAACTGACGGATATCCGTAAAATTGTGCTTGCCGCATGAGGGACAGGGAATGTTGTGTTCTTCAATGAAATCCTTCATTTCGGTCTGAGTGAAAGCGTCGATGGGCTTGTCAAGCGCAGTGCCGGTTTCGGCGCAGTAATCTTCTATGAGTTTGTCTGCGCGGAAACGTTCTTTGCATTCACGGCAATCCATAAGCGGATCGGAGAAGCCGCCGAGATGTCCGGAAGCTACCCATGTCTGCGGGTTCATAAGAATAGCGGCGTCAAGACCTACGTTGTACGGGCTTTCCTGAACGAACTTCTTCCACCACGCTTTTTTGATGTTGTTCTTCATTTCAACGCCGAGAGGACCGTAATCCCATGTGTTTGCAAGACCGCCGTATATTTCGGAGCCTGCGAATACAAAACCTCTGTTTTTGCAGAGGGCTACGAGTTTTTCCATAGTTTTTTGTGACTGTTCCATAATGACTTTATCCTTTGCAATTAAATATTTTTTTGTTTATCCATATAGGTCTGAAGAATTATTTCCGCTGCAAGAGAATCTATTTTTTCCTTGCGCTTTTTTCCGAAAACGCCTGTTTCGGAGAGTATTTCGTGCGCCTGAACCGTTGTTCTTCTTTCGTCTATCATGACGACGGGAATGTCGGTGCGAGCCATAAGCATTTCGGCAAAATCCTTGCACGCCTGTGCGCGCGGACCTTCCGTTCCGTTCATATTGAGCGGCTTTCCGAGAACCATAAGTCCTATGCCCATTTCTTTTGCTTTTGCGACTATTTCATCGGCGGCTTTTTCCGGATTATAGCTTTTGACGCAACCTGCGCCTATTGCCAGAAGTCCGAGATCGTCGGAATAAGCAAGTCCGGTGCGTGCGTCGCCGTAGTCTATCCCGAGCATTTTTACCATACGAATGTTTTTATACCCTTTCCGACGATGTATTCTTCAATTTCTTTTCTTGACGGTATTTTTTCAAGAACGCCGTCGTGCGACTGAGTGAGCAGGCTTGCCACTCCCGCATATGTGCAGGCGCGGACAACGTTTTTGGTCTCAAGATATTCTGCCGTGAACGCACCTATATATGTCGGATTCATCTTTCCCGAAGTTTCTCCGTCCGGAGTTGGAAGGGTTACTTTCTGATAAGAGTTTCCGTCGTACACGAGAGAAGTGTCTCTGCCTATCTGGACGATGTAATATCTTGACGGTATCTTTGATTTGAGTGATACGAGCGAACGGATGAGCCTGTCCTCGGACGTTGGATAGAAGCCTGTCATTTTGTAAAGTGTTTCATCCGAAATAATGAAAGCTTTTATGCCCTTGAATGCCGCAAAGGGAAGAGACGACGCTGCCGAATTATAGTCAACGATCATTTCAACGCCTCTTTCCATAGCCTTGTTGCAGGCGTAAAGCGCAAGGGAATCTCTGCCTCTGGGGTCGGTTACTTTTTCTGCGCCGGAGTTGTCCTCCGAATCCGATATGCTGTCCGGAATTTTTGCGTTTGCCGCTTCTCCGGAGGCGATGTCCTCGTCTATCGCTTCGTCTTTTGACGACGTCTTTGCAGATTTATCTTCGGGAATCTCCGCGCAGAAAAGCTCGTCCTGCGGAACAAGGAAAAAGTCCGGAAATGTTCCGAAGGCTTCGTCTATATCTTCTTTTGTGAACTGTTTGTTTGCGCCTTTCGAAACATAATGTTCAGCCTCGCCTTTGTCATCGTAAAGAGTTACGGCAAAGCCTGTCTGTTCTCCCTGCGCGGTCATTATCATTCTTGAATCGAGTCCGCACGATTCATAATATTTTTTCAGTCGGTTGCCGTTCATGTCGTCGGCGAGCTTTGTGCAAAGAACACACGAAGCGCCCATTTTTCCCGCCGTAATCGCTGCGGCAGCCGTCGCTCCGTAGGGATGAAAACTGTATTTTCCGCCGTATGTTATATTTCCGTTCTTTGACAAACGGTCTGTTTCCATTTCAAGATTCATATAGCTTTCACCGAGAATAAGAACTTTTCTTTTCAAGTTTAAGCACCGTCCTTTGAGATAAAATAATACATTTTAATTATACAATGAAAATATCGTTTTGTAAAGGATATGACGAAAAAAAGCAAAAATAATTGATAAACAAAAAGCAAACGGAAACAGCCCCGCATTACGCGGGGCTGCTGTATCATACTTTACTGTTTTTACGAAGAGTTCGTTTGTATTTTTTGGTTTCTGAAATATATTTGGGAAGAGCCATCATCCTGCCTATGCGCGACGGCTGCTTTATAAGTCGCCAAAGCCACTCGAGACGGAGTGAGATGAAGAGCTTCGGCGCGCGCTTTGCGGTGCCTGCATAAATATCGACGCTCCCACCGAGGCACGCGATTATTTTTGCCGAAAGGCGCGATTTGTTCTCGTATGCCCATTTTTCCTGAGCGGGGAAGCCCAGACATACAAAAAGTACATCTGCGCCTGATTCGTTTATGGCATTTACCGTGCTTTCGGAATCGTCGAATGACTTGTCGAAATATCCGTCGCGGCAGCCGGCGATTTTGAGTTCCGAATATTTATTTTGCAGATTTTCTGCGGCTTTTTCCGCTACGCCCGGTTTTCCGCCGAGAATATATAGAGAATATCCTTTTTCTGCACATAAGCGGACGATGTTTTCACCGTATTCGACGCCTGCGACTTTCTCCTTCAGCGGAGTGCCGAGAATTTCAGCGGCTTTCAGCACGCCGGCGCCGTCCGGAAGAAGCATATCGGCAGAGGAAACAATCCGCATTGTTTCTTCGCTTTTGGCGCATGCCTGCGCTATTTCGGCGTTGGGGGTAAAAACGGTCAATTTTCCTCCGCCCGAAAGCACTTTTTCGGAAGCTTCGATCGCTTCTGCCATTGTTATATTGTCTATTTTAAGTCCTCTTATGTCGGTTTTCGGCACGTTGTTTCACCTCTTTACGGAAAAATTTTATCATATTGCGGCTTTTATTACAACATAAAAGATATATTTTTATTATTTTTTGCAAAATTTAATGGACATTATTCCATATGCGTGGTATAATATCCGAAACGGTTTTGAAAATGGGGGGATTTTTTATGACGGAAATGTTTTCATTGCCTCCGATAGGCACGAACTGTTATTTGTTTTATGATGAAAACTCACGAGAAGCGGCTGTGATAGATCCTGCGTCGGGTGAAGATGCAATCCTTGAGCGCGCAAAGACACTCGGACTCAAAATAAAATATATTCTGCTCACGCACGGTCATTTTGACCATATCGGCGGAGCGGACAGGCTCTCGGTGCTTTGCAAAGCACCTGTATATGTAAGCGCGGAAGACGCCGAGCTTCTTTCGAGTCCCGAAGAAAATGCTTCTGCAAAGATGGGGTTTTCAAACGTCACCGTACAGACAGAGCCGAAAACGTTTTCGGACGGCGATGTATTTGAAATAGGCGATAAAAAGCTTACGGTCATGCTCACACCTGGTCACACAAAAGGTTCTGCTTGCTTTTTCGGCGAGAAAGAGGTATTTACGGGAGACACCGTGTTTTGCGATGGATACGGAAGAACAGACCTCTATGGCGGCGATTACGGCGAGATGCGAAAAACACTTATGAAACTTCTGCCCATGCTTAAGGGCAAAAAGATATATCCCGGTCACGGGGAAACACGAGATTTTTAATTTTTTCAAGGAGATACAGACGATGGATTACAATTATCTTGCAGAGTTGCTTTTTCCGGATGTCAGGGAAACTCCGGAGGACATGGAAAAGCGCTATCCGCCAAGAGAGCTTCCCGAAGGCGCAAAGGTAACGAGATTTGCTCCCAGTCCCACGGGCTTTGTTCACTTCGGAGGACTTTTTCCGAGTACGGTCGGAGACAGGCTTGCTCATCAGAGCGGCGGAGTTTTCTATCTTCGTATAGAGGATACCGACGCAAAGAGAGAAGTTCCCGGCGCTGCCGAAGCGCTTATAAGAACGCTTGAAACCTACGGAATAAACTTCGACGAGGGAGCTATTCTCGGCGATGACGGAAAGATATGTGACAAGGGGAACTACGGTCCGTACAAACAGAGCCTAAGAGGACCGATATACCACGTTTATGCAAAACAGCTTGTAAAAGAGGGAAAGGCTTATCCGTGCTTTTCAACAGAAGAAGAGCTCGAAGAGCTTCAGCAGATAAACAAGAAAGAAGAGATAAAGAACACCGATTGGGAAGCGGTTGCCGCACAGAGAAAAGCGGAAATGCTTGCGAGAAGAAACTTTACTATCGAAGAGGTTGAGGCAAATCTGAAAGCCGGTATGCCGTTTGTACTTCGCATACTTGCTGACGGAGATCCCGAAAAGAAGATAAAATTCACCGATCTTGTAAAAGGCAATATGGAAGTTACGGAAAACGACGAGGATTTCGTTCTTCTTAAATCGGACGGAATACCGACGTACCATTTCGCTCACGCGGTTGACGATCACCTTATGGGAACAACTCACGTTATACGCGGTGAAGAATGGCTTCCGAGCCTTCCGAAGCACATTCAGCTTTTCCGTTATCTTGGGTTCAGACTTCCTAAATATATGCACATCGCGCAGATAATGCGTCTTGACGAAAACGGCAATAAAAAGAAGCTTTCAAAGCGCGATATGGGCGCGAATATGGACGAATACACACAGATGGGCTATTGCCCCGAAGCGGTATGCGAATATGTAATGACGCTTCTCAATTCCAACTATGAAGAATGGAGAATGCAGAATCCGACGGCAAGTTATAAGGAATTTCCGTTCAGTATAAAGAAAATGTCCGTTTCCGGCTGTCTTTTCGATTTTGATAAGCTCGGCGACGTTTCAAAGAATGTTGTCTCAAAAATGACGGCTGAACAGGTTTATGAAGCTACGGCAAAATGGGCAAAGAGCTTTGATCCCGATTTTTACAGCGTGTTTACGAGAGATCCCGATTTTACAAAAGCCGTTCTGGCAATAGGCAGAGGCGGAAACAAGCCGAGAAAGGACTTCGGAAGATGGGACGAGGTAAAAGGCTATATGGGCTTTATGTTTGACGAGCTTTTCAATGTAGAAGAAGAATACCCCGAAAAGTTCCCGAAAGAAGTTATAAAGTCTGCGCTTGAAAAATTTGTCGCGACTTATGACGAGGGCGACGATCAGAACGTTTGGTTCGGAAAGATAAAGGATATAGCGGCGTCGATAGGCTTTGCCGCGGACATGAAAGAATACAAGGCAAATCCGGAGGCGTTCGGCGGCAATGTTGCGGACGTAAGTATGTTCCTGCGTCTTGCGGTTACCGGAAAGATGAATTCTCCGGACATGTATTCCGTTATGAAGATTCTTGGCGGAGATAAAGTCAAAGCGCGCATAGGCGACATGACAGAGAGGTTATGAAAAATGGAAGAAATAAAAGAAATAAAGAATAATTTTATTCACGATATTATAGATGAAGATCTGAGAAACAATCCCGACCTTAAAATCCACACGCGTTTTCCGCCGGAGCCGAACGGCTATCTTCATATAGGAAGCGCAAAGGCGATCTGGATAAACTACGAGACCGCAAAAAAATACGGCGGAAAGTTCAACCTTCGCTATGACGACACAAACCCAGTAAAAGAAGGCGATGAATTCGTAAACAGTATAAGAGAGGATCTTGAATGGCTCGGCGCAACGCCTAACGGCGGTATTTTCTACGGCTCGGATTATTTCGACGCAGATTACGAGTATGCCGTAAAGCTTATCAAAGCCGGCAAGGCATATGTCTGCGATCTTACGGCGGAGGAGCTCAGTAAATACAGAGGCACGCTTACGGAGCCCGGAAAGAACTCTCCGTATCGCGATCGCTCCGTTGAGGAAAATCTTGACCTTTTTGAAAGAATGAAGAACGGCGAATTCCCCGACGGCTCCAAAACGCTTCGCGCGAAAATAGATATGAGTTCGCCAAATATGAACATGCGTGATCCTGCGATCTATCGTATTCTTCATGTTCCGCACCAGAGACAGGGAAACAAGTGGTGCATTTATCCGCTTTATGACTATGCGCATCCAATTCAGGATGCGCTTGAAGGAATTACTCATTCTCTTTGTTCGATAGAGTTTGAAAATCATCGTCCGCTGTACGAGTGGGTGGTTGACAATTGCGGCTTTGATCCCAAACCCAAGCAGAGAGAGTTTGCACGTCTCAATGTTACCAACACCGTTATGAGTAAGAGATACCTTCGTTATCTTGTCGAGAGCGGAATGGTCGACGGTTGGGACGATCCCCGTCTTCCCACGATCTGCGCTCTCCGCAGAAGAGGCTTTACGCCCGAATCGATATTCGATTTTATCTCCCGTGCGGGCGTTGCAAAGAACGATAACCTTGTAAATATTGCTTTGCTTGAACACTGCATAAGAGAAGAACTGAACGAAAAAGCGCAAAGAAGAATTGCTATTCTTCATCCGATAAAGCTTATAGTTGATAATTATCCTGCGGATAAGACAGAATATTTTGAGGTGTCAAACAATCCGAATGACGAATCGGCAGGGACGAGAAAGCTTCCGTTTACACGCGAGCTCTATATCGATGCCGACGACTTTGCAGAGGTTCCGCCTCCGAAGTTCTTCCGTCTTAAACCGGACGGCGAAGTAAGACTTATGGGCTCGTATATCGTCAAATATTCCGGCATTGAAAAAGACTCTGACGGCAATATTGTTGCGATACACGTAAATGCAGACCTTGAAACCGGCAACGGCAATCCTGCGGACGGCAGAAAAATAAAGGGAACTATCCATTGGCTCTCCGCTCCGAACGCTCTTACAACTACGGTCATGCTTTATAATAACCTTTTCACGGTTGAAAATATGGGTGAGATAGAAACGGCGGATTACGATAAATATCTCAATCCGGAATCCGTAATAGAAATTGACGATGCAAAGATCGAACCGTCGCTTGGCGAGGCAAAACCGGGCGAAAAGTTCCAATTTGTCAGAACAGGCTACTTTACACCCGACTCTAAGCACGCAAACAGATTCAACAGAATCGTCAGCCTTAAGGACGGATACAAATTCTGATCTGCAAGAAAACAAAAAACGTTCTCCCGATTCGGGAGAACGTTTTTTGTTATGATTTTATTTAAGTCTTTTATCCGTCTTTACGGAAAGTGCGGTTCCTACGCTTTGGAAAACCTGAACGAGGATTATAAGCAGTACAACGGCGATCAGAATTACCATATAGTTATAACGCTGATAACCGTACATGATGGCGATGTTTCCGAGTCCGCCGCCGCCGATGGCGCCGCTCATTGCCGTATAACCGAGAATTGTCGTTACGGCAATCGTTGCGTTTGAAATAAGCGACGGAATGCTTTCGGGAATCATGACCTTTGTGATTATCTGAAAAGGCGTTGCGCCCATACTCTGCGCCGCTTCGATTATATTAGGATTGACCTCGCGCAGGCTGCTTTCGACAAGTCTTGCGACGAACGGAAAAGCCGCAATGACAAGCGGCACGATAGACGCGACAGAGCCTATCGTCGTGCCGACGATAAGTCTGGTAAGAGGAAACACAACAACAATAAGTATTATAAAAGGAACGGAGCGGAGAAGATTTACGATAACGTTGAGGACTTTCATAAGCCAGCCAGGAAGCGGAAGAATTCCGTTTTTGTCGCCGACAACCAGCAGAACGCCGAGCGGAAGTCCTATAACGAATGCAAAGAGCGTTGCGATAAGTGTGACATAAAGTGTTTCAAGCACCGCGCCGGGAATATCGTGTTTCAATATATCGACAGCTGTTTGCAGCTTTTCGGGAGAAAACATATTGTTCATACTCAAACCTCCTCCACGGTTACATTTTCAACGGAGCCGAGATATTCGGAGACCATCTTCGCCTGTTCGGCACCGCCGGGAACGCCCAGAAGCATAGAGCCGTAGGTTTTGTCATCAATACAGCGCGTCGCGGCGGAAACGATATTTACAAGTATGTTCATTTCTATCGCCATAGACGATATAAGAGGCATGCTTGCCGCCTGCGCACCGCTGAAAATAACGCGGAGGCGTTTTTCCTTGTGGGGATTTGAAACCTGATCGTCTGCACCGTTCGGGAAAACAAGCCGTCTTGCCGCCGCCGATTTCGGGCTTGCAAAAACGGTTCCGACAGCACCCTCCTCAACGACTTCGCCGTTATCGAGAATCGCAACGTGACTGCATATTTCTTCAACGACACTCATTTGATGAGTAATGATTATAACGGTTATTCCGAGCTTTTTGTTTATGTCCCTTATAAGCTCAAGAATGGCGTGAGTGGTGTTGGGATCGAGCGCGCTTGTGGCTTCATCGCAAAGAAGTACCTTGGGGTTTGTTGCAAGCGCGCGGGCGATGGCTATTCGCTGCTGCTGACCGCCCGAAAGCTGAGCGGGATACGCTTTTGCTTTATCCGGCAAGCCGACGAGTTTCAGAAGTTCCGTCGCGCGGGCTTTGGCTTCTTCTTTCGGTATGCCTGCAAGCTCCATAGGAAAGCATATGTTTTTCAGGCAGTTTTTCTGCATGAGCAGATTGAACCCCTGAAATATCATCGTTATGCTTCGTCTGGCTTCTCTTAGCGCGGCAGGAGAAAGCTCTCCTATATTCACTCCGTCTATTATTACTTCGCCTCCGGTAGGACGTTCAAGCATATTTATACAGCGTACAAGCGTACTTTTTCCTGCGCCGCTCATGCCGATAATACCGTAAATATCTCCGTCTTCTATTGTCAGATTTATATTGTGAAGGGCGTCGACCTTTCCGCCGGCGCCTTCAAACGTTTTACTTATGTTGTGTAATTCTATCATTATGTAATTCTGCCTTGATTATTTTTTTATATCGTCAAGCGTTTTGTGGCTTGTTGAGTAAATGCCCATAGGCTCAACGTGTATAGCGGCAACGGAAACGATGTGTGTGCCGTTCTCTTTGTTGAAGTCGTCAAGGTAGGGTGTGTGCTGGAAGTAGTTTGCGTCACATTCGCCGCTTTCAACTACATTGTTCGGAACGACATAATCCGAGAGAACATTGATTTCCAGCGTGATGTCTTTTTCTGCGAGGATTTTCTTTACTTCTCCGAGTATCTCGGCGTGAGGTGTGGGAGATGCGGCAACCTTTATCTTTGTGCCGGCAAGAGAAGCGTAGTCAACGGAAGAATCGTAGCCGTCTGTGAGATTATCAACCGTGCCTATAACGGAGCCGTCATATTTGTTTGCTATGAAATCGGCAACCTGCTTGCTTTCGAGAGCCGCTTTGAGTGCCTTTATCTTGGGAGTGTTCTCGTTGCCTTCTTTAACGGCAAGAATGTTTGCGTATTTGCTGTAAGAACCTTCGATAGCAAGGGAATCCTTTGTGGGATTGAAGCCTGCGGGAATTGCGTAGTTCGAGTTTATGACCGCATAGTCAACGTCGGGAAGGAAGTTTGGAAGCTGAGCAGCTTCAACTTCTTTAATCGTTATGTTATAGGGGTTTTCAACTATATCGCGGGCGGTTGCGGCGATGCCTGCGCCTTCCTTGAGCTTGATAAGTCCGTTTGCTTCGAGAAGAAGAAGTGCGCGTGCTTCGTTTGTCGTGTCGTTGGGAACTGCGATAGTCACGCCTTTTTTACCTCCGCATGATGCGAGGAGAAGAAGGGCAAGTGCGAGTGTGAGTGCGATTGCTAAGATTTTTTTCATTTTTGTGGTCTCCTTTGTATGTGGGAATTATTTTTGAAAACAAAAAACGGAAGCCTGAAAAATTCCGGCTTCCGAAGATTGCTTTATTACATTATCCGCTTTTGGGTTTATACGTTTTTTTGCATGCGGAAACGTATGATACAGCAATCTTCGGCTTGCATCATAGACATGCACATTATCATACCTTTAAACGTGAGCGCTGTAAGCATTACGTTTTCCTCCCTGCGGATAAATTATGGACGTATCATATCACAAAGAAAAACGCTTGTCAATAGGTAAATGAAAAAAAGTGCAAAATCTGTTTTCGGAGCTTATTTCAGCTTTTCAACTCTGTAAGGTGTGCCGCCGAGTGTTTTCCATGTTATTTCGTCATCTGTCATAACAATGTATCCTCTGTCGGAATTCCATTTGGGAATTGAGACCGAGCCGGGATTTATATATAAAAACGAACCATGATCATTACAGGCGGGAACGTGAGTATGTCCGCATAGGAGAATAAAGCCGTCTGCCATTTTCGGGGGATTGTCCTCTCCGAAAAGGTGACCGTGCGTTGCGAAAACGGGCTTTCCGCCGATGTAGATCAGCATGTAATCGGCTCTTATGGGAAAATCGAGAACCATCTGATCAACTTCGCTGTCGCAGTTTCCTCGCACACAGAGAATGTTTTCTTTTATTCCGTTGAGAAGCGACGCGACTTTTTTTGTATCGTATCCGCCGGGGATATCATTTCTCGGACCGTGATAGAGCAGATCGCCGAGAAGAACGAGTTTGTCAGGCTTTTCGGACTTATATGCTTCAATAAGTTTTTCGCAGAAAAGCCCCGATCCGTGAATGTCTGAGGCAACCATAAGTTTCATGTAAATATCCTCGCTTTCATCATTACCGTATAATATTATCATAGTTGATATATATAATCAAGAGAAAATTTACATAAAACATACGAAAAAATGGGGTTGCTTTTTTGGCTTTGTCAATATATAATATACTTGATAGGATGCATATTTTGTATCCGCAAATAACTATAAAAACGGAGGGACAACAGTTATGGGACTTATAAAGGCATTTGCAGGAGCTGTCGGCGGAACGCTTGCCGACCAGTGGAAGGAGTTTTTCTATTGTGATTCTCTTTCTGCCGAAACGCTTATGGTAAAGGGTGAAAAGCGCATAAGCGGACGTTCTTCAAACACAAAGGGAAACGATAATATTATTTCAAACGGCTCGGGAATAGCTGTTGCCGATGGTCAGTGTATGATGATCGTTGAGCAGGGAAAAATAGTTGAAGTCTGTGCCGAACCCGGTCAGTACACATACGATAAATCAACGGAGCCGAGCATATTTACCGGACCTTTGGGCAAGGGAATAATCGACACGTTCAAAACGATAGGCAAGCGCTTTACTTACGGCGGAGATACGGGCAAGGATCAGAGGGTTTACTATTTCAACACAAAGGAACTTATAGACAACAAATTCGGAACACCGAATCCTATTCCGTTCAGAGTTGTTGACGCGAACATAGGACTTGATATCGATGTTTCGGTTCGCTGTTCGGGTGTTTATTCCTACAAAATAGCGGATCCGCTTCTTTTCTATACGAACGTTTGCGGAAACGTTGAGAGAGAATACACAAGAGACGCACTTGACGGGCAGCTCAAGACCGAGTTCATAAGCGCGCTTCAGCCCGCATTCGGAAAGCTTTCCGAACTTGGACTCCGTCCCAATCAGATAGTGGCGCACAATACAGACCTTGAAAACGCAATGAACAGCGCACTTTCCGCAAAATGGGGAGAACTTCGCGGTCTTACAGTAGTAAGCATTGCTCTTGGATCGGTAACGCTTCCCGAAGAGGACGCAGAGCTTATAAAGAAGGCTCAGCATGCGGCTATTCTGCGCGATCCTTCGATGGGCGCAGCTACTCTTGTCGGTGCTCAGGCTGAAGCTATGAAAGCCGCTGCGGCAAACGAAAACGGCGCAATGATGGGCTTTATGGGCATGGGAATGGCAAATCAGGCAGGCGGAATGAACGCTCAGAATCTTTATGCTATGGGTCAGCAGGCAAGACAGCAACAGGCTCAGTCGGCGCAGACACAGGCTCCCGCAGGAGCATGGAAGTGCAAATGCGGAGCTACGGTAACGGGAAAGTTCTGCACGGAGTGCGGAGCAAAGAAACCCGGCGAGGGTTGGACTTGTCCTTCCTGCGGCGCAACGAACAAGGGTAAATTCTGCGCGGAATGCGGAGCAAAGAAACCAGAAGACGCACCGCTTTATCGTTGTGACAAATGCGGCTGGGAGCCGGAAGACCCCGCGCATCCGCCCAAGTTCTGCCCCGAGTGCGGAGACATCTTCGACGATAAGGACAGAAAATAAATTGCTTTCGGCAGAGAGGCGGTCAGATCCGCCTCTCATTTGAAATTATAAGGAGAGGACAACTGCGATGGATGATATTATAGAATATAAATGTCCGTGTTGCGGCGGCGCCATAAGCTTTGACAGCAAGACGCAGAAGCTTAAATGCCCATATTGCGATACGGAATTCAATGTTGACGATCTGCGCTCGTATGACGAGGCGCTTCACGAAAGTGCTGAAAAGAAGCAGGACAATTGGAATTCTATGCCCGAAACCGAATGGGGCGAGAATGAAGGCGTTCATACATATGTATGCAATTCGTGCGGAGGGGAAATAGTCAGCGACGAAAATACGGCTGCGACGAGTTGTCCGTTTTGCGGAAATCCCGTCGTGCTTACGGAAAGACTTTCGGGAACGCTTAAGCCCGATTGTATTATCCCGTTCAAGCTCGGAAAAGAAGAGGCAAAGAAAAAACTTAGGGAATTCTTTTCAGGCAAAAAACTTCTTCCCAAAGTGTTCAAGGACGAAGCCCATATAGACGAAATAAAGGGGCTTTATGTTCCGTTCTGGCTTTTTGATTCGGATGTTGACGCCGACATAATGTACAAGGGAACGAAGCTGAGAATGTGGAGCGATTCAAATTACAACTACACCGAAACAAGTTATTTTTCGGTTATAAGGCGCGGAAGCCTTGAATTCGAAAACGTTCCAGTAGACGGATCCGTTAAAATGGCAGACGATCTTATGGAGTCGATAGAGCCGTTTGATGCGTCTGAAATAATTGATTTCAGAACAGCGTATCTTGCGGGTTATCTTGCCGACAAGTACGATGTTTCAAAGGACGACAGCATAGGTCGCGCCAATAAACGTATAAAGAAAAGCACGGAAGATTGCTTTGCTTCGACTGCGAAGGGATATTCCACGCTCCTCGCGGAGAACAGCAATATAGGAATAAAGGACGGAAAATCAAGATATGCGCTTTATCCCGTATGGCTTCTCAACACAACGTGGAGAGGTAAAAAGTACACCTTTGCAATGAACGGTCAGACGGGGAAAATGGTAGGTGATCTGCCTATGGATAAGGGTGCTTATTGGAAATGGTGGGCGATATACGCAGGAATCGCGAGCGCGGTTTCGCTCGGAATAATATGCCTTATTCAGCTTCTTTGAGGAGGTGACTGCAGTGAAAAAATACATAACGTTTATACTTGTTTTTATGATGATTGCAGTCGCTTCGGTTTCGTGCTTTGCTGCGGAAACCCAGTCTCTTGTGGTTGATAATGCCGGATTGCTTTCGGAGACGGAAAGACAGTCGCTTGAAGCACGCCTTTCCGAGATAAGCGATAAATATTCGGCAGATATTGTGGTCGTTACCGAAAACTATATCGGAAACGCTACACCTACCGAATATGCCGATGACTTTTTTGATTACAATGGCTACGGGCGCGGAGAAAATCGCGACGGCGCACTTCTGCTCATAAGCATGGAGGATCGCGATTGGTATGTTTCGACAAGCGGTTCATGCATAGATTCGATAAGTTATAGCATAGTCGGAAGACGCATACTTTCCGATCTCAGCGACGGCGACTATTATGACGCATTTATGAGCTATGCCGATATCTGCGAAAAAATGCTTGACAAATCATCTTCCGGAGACGGTAATTACAGCGATTCCGACTATTCGAGAGAGTATCTCAAATATCAGTTGCCGAAGCTTATACTCATTTCGCTTGTGATCGGAATGATAATATCGTTTCTTATAATGACGAAATATACAAAACAGCTTAAAACCGTTCGCGCCCAGAACAAGGCGGACAGCTATGTGGTAAAGGACAGTCTTGACGTAAAGGTCGCAAAAGACATTTTCCTTTACAGAACGGTTTCGCGCGTGAGACGTCAGACCGAAAGCAACAGCGGCGGAGGCGGAACTCATACTTCATCTTCCGGTTCTTCGCACGGCGGAGGCGGAGGCAAGTTCTAATCTGCTTTGAAAAGAAAAGCGGGCAAAAGAAGCTCCGGCTATCGGTTTTGTGTGGACTTCTTATTATTTTTGCAATCAAAAACAGGGGCGATTTTGCCCCTGTTTTTTCTGTCAACGGAAAATGAATTCTTTCTACGATCCTTTTGTCTTACTTGGAAAAAGGATTAATTGTCGTTATATCCATATTTTCTTGTTTGCAGAATTTCCTTCCACCATGACTCGCGAGCCAAAATAACATTGTCATCGATTTTTGAATTATAATTCTCTAAGATTGAATATTGGAAATTATCCTGCACATATTTTATACCTTTCGTATCCACGATGTTTTTTAATTCCTTATTTCCACCATGCCCATTTGAGATGTAATTTTGCCAACGTTGTAACAACATTCCTTTGTCACTTGTGGCAGAGCCGACATACAACTTTCCGTTGCTCAAGTCAGTGATAAGATATACTGCTTTCTGACTTTCAAGTGCAGCAATCCAATCCTTCTTATGACGGTCAAGAATATTCTTAAGTTGTGCAAATGACAGTCTAACCCTGTCATATCCCGGAAAATCATCATCATCAAAAGTGTCGGGAAGAATTTGGCAAACTTCGAGCCGATCTTTGATATTTGTATAATTTATTCCCTGTGTTTGAAATTTCTTATGGAATTTGACAACGGTTCTACCGTAATATCCTTGGTACTCGTTAAAGGGTTTTCCTGTATAATTTATCCCCTTCTTTACATTCAAGTCTGAATCAACCGTATCAACGGTTGTCAGTAGCCAATAATCATCCCGTATTCTAACCAAACAAATAGCTATTTGCCCAACGCTAAAATACCGGTTTTCATTCCTCCAGTACAACCATTGTTTGTTGATTAAATCAGGGTTGTTTTTATAGATATCAATAGGATTTTCAGATCCATTGTGAATATTGAATTTAACCTTTGCTATTTCTTCTTGCTCGGGAGTAAATTTCAATAGGTCTTTAAGCAATATCAAAAAATCACCTTCTTTTTATTTACTAGAGATTTCTCTATTCGCCTTATTTAGGAGAGTTGTTCAATTTTGGTTCAAGAAGCCGCTGGTTAATGCGTTGGAAAATCATTCAATAAAGTTTTCAATATCGCGTATGACTTCGTCGCGGCAGGTATCGTTGAGAATTTCGTGACGGCAGTTTTCATAAAGCTTAATTTGAACGTTGCATCCTGCTTTTTTCAGTTTTTCATAAACTTTTGTAACGCCTTTTCCGTAATTGCCGACGGGATCGTCCGCGCCGGAAACGAGCAGAACGGGCATTTTTATATTTTGAAACCATGCGGCTCTGTTGGCTTTTTTATTCAGCGTTACGAGATCGTGCATGGCGCTGACTGTAAATTTAAAGGTGCAGTAAGGATCTGCAGCATATTTCTTTTTCTGTTCTTTATCCTTTGTGAGCCACGCGATAGGATCATTTTCATCCTTAAAGTGCGAGTTGTATGTTCCGAAAGCAAGATTGTCTATTGCTTTTGAAATATAGCGCTCGCCCTTGAAAAATTTTACTACGTCTATTGCGATAAGACCTATTCCTGCGGCGGGGTTCGGACCGCCCGTTCCCATAATTATAAATTTGTCGGGTTTTATATATTTTTCCGCAGCGAGACGTGAGATAAACGATCCCATACTGTGACCCATAAGATAGTAGGGAAGATAATCGCCGTATTTTTTCTTCATTTCAAATGCGAATACCGAAACATCTTTTGCGAGATAGTTCCATCCGTCTTTGTGAGCGATAAATCCCAGCTCGTCTGTGGAATTTACTGTTTTCCCGTGACCGAGATGGTCGTATCCGAAGCATATATATCCTTGCTCGGCTATCTCATGCATAAATCCGTCATAGCGGTCAATATGTTCGGTCATGCCGTGAACAACATGAAAAAGCCCTTTTATTTTCCCTTCGGGAATATATGTTTTTCCGATGAGCGTGTGTATTCCGTCTGAGGACGGCACGCTTTCTCTTGTTACTGTTATATTCATTTTTCCTCCTTAAAAAGTTCTGCATGCGCCGATGGCTCTGTGCCAGCCTGAAAGCAGCTTTTGACGTTCTTCATAAGACATATTCGGAACAAAAGACGCTTTGGATTTTGTAAGCGAGCGAAGCTCATCTCTGCTTTCAAAGAATCCTATTGCAAGACCCGCGAGCGCTGCCGCTCCTGCCGCAGTTGCTTCAGTGGTTTCTGGCTGCATGACCGTTATATCCGAAATATCGCTTTGGAACTGCATAAGAAATTTGTTCGCCGACATACCTCCGTCAACTTTAAGCGACGTAAGGCGCTTTCCTATGTCGCTTTCCATGGCGCGAAGCATATCGTCGCTCTGATAGGCTACCGACTCAAGCGCCGCGCGGATTATATGACTCCTTCCCGTGCCGCGCGTAAGTCCGACTATCGTTCCGCGAGCCTGCATATCCCAGTACGGAGCTCCGAGACCGGAGAATGCGGGTACGATGTAAACTCCGCCCGTATCCTTTATTTTGCCTGCAAAGTATTCACTGTCGCTGGAGTCGGATATTATTCTGAGCTCGTCACGAAGCCACTGAACCACCGCGCCCGCGACGAAAACGCTGCCTTCAAGAGCATATTCGGGCGATTTGCCTTTTTCGGTAGCGGCGGCGGTTGTCAGCAGTCCGTTTTTGCTTTCAACCATTCTGTCGCCCGTATGAGCAAGAAGAAAACATCCTGTGCCGTAAGTGTTTTTCACGTTTCCTTCATCAAAACAGCATTGCCCGAAAAGTGCCGCCTGTTGATCTCCCGCCATTCCGCAAATGGGGATTTTGGCTCCCATAAGATCCATATATCCGTATATTTCGCCCGACGAACGTATTTCGGGAAGCATTGAGCGCGGAACAGAAAGAATTCGCAAAAGCTCGTCGTCCCATTCGCCGGTTTTAATATTGCACATCATCGTGCGGGAAGCGTTGGTTCTGTCTGTGCAGAAGGCTTTTCCGTCCGTAAGCTTCCACAATAGCCATGTGTCTATCGTGCCGAAGAGGAGCTCGCCTTTTTCGGCTTTTTCTCTTGCTCCGTCAACATTATCGAGTATCCATTTCAGCTTTGTTCCGCTGAAATAAGCGTCAATACGAAGTCCCGTTGTTCTGCGGATGTAATCCGCGTATCCGCCCTTTTCAAGCTCTGCGCATATATCCGCCGTTCGGCGGCATTGCCACACTATTGCATTGCATATTGGCTTGCCTGTGTTTTTATCCCACACTACGGTCGTTTCGCGCTGATTTGTAATGCCTATCCCGGCGATTTCGTCAGCCGAGATTCCGCTTTTGGCGATACATTCCGTGAGGGAAGCGTATTGCGAGGCATATATCTGCATAGGATCATGCTCTACCCAGCCCGGCTTTGGATATATCTGAGTAAACTCGTGCTGAGCCATACTTACAATGTGAAGATCACGGTCAAAAAGGATGCTTCTCGCGCTTGTAGTACCTTCATCAAGTGCAAGTATATATTTTTTCATCATAGATCACCGCCCTTTTTGTTTATTTTAACATATAAAAACAAAGGTTTTCAATATTTTGTTTGAATATATCGTAAAGAAATTTCAATTATGCGGAATACTAAATCAAAAAACGGAGAACAGAAAAATGAAAATACTTTTTTACGATGCCAAACCTTACGATACGGAGATGTTTGAAAGAGCTTCAAGCGATTACAACGGTATAAGCATAGATTACCTCGCGGCGGATATATCGGAGAAGACAGCGCCGCTTGCAAAGGGCTACGATGCCGTATGTCTTTTTGTGGCTTCCGACGCGTGCGAATGCGTTATAAAGACACTTGCCGAAATAGGCGTAAAGCTTATCCTTATGCGTTGCGCGGGTTTCAACAATGTTGACTTTGCGGCAACAGACAAATACGGAATTACCGTAATGCGCGTTCCTGCGTATTCTCCTGAAGCGATAGCCGAGCACGCGCTTGCGCTTGCTTTCGCGGTGAACAGAAAAATTCATAAGGCATATATAAGGGTAAGGGAAAACAACTTCAGTCTTGCAGGGCTTATGGGTGTGAACTTTTACGGCAAGACAGCCGGCATAGTCGGAACGGGAAGAATAGGCGCCGCCATGGCGAGGGATTGTAACGGAATAGGAATGAACGTTATAGCTTATGATAAGTACCCAAACGACAGCCTTGACTTCGTAAAATATACGGATATGGATACACTTTTGCGCGAAAGTGACCTTATATCGCTCCATTGCCCGCTTACGGAGGAAACGTATCATATGATAAATTCTGCGGCAATAGAGAAAATGAAGGACGGTGTTATCCTGGTCAATACATCGCGAGGCGCGCTGATAAGTACAGACGACCTTATTTGGGGCATAAGGCATCATAAATTCGCAGGCGTGGGACTTGACGTTTACGAGGAAGAACAGCCCAACGTATTTGAAAATAGGGAAGATGATATAATGCAAAGCTCGGTCACGGCGAGATTGCTCTCTTTCCCCAATGTTATAGTCACCTCACATCAGGGATTTTTCACAAGGGAAGCGCTTGAAGCCATAAGTCGCGCGACGTTTGACAATGCCGCGAGCTTTGAAGAAGGGAAGCCGATAAAAGAAAATATCGTTTCGATTTCCCGCTTTACAAATCGGGCACGTTAAGCTATAATTATAAACAGTAAAATACTCGTAGCAAAGGAGTGCAGCATATGAATATTAAAACCGATATAGAAATAGCTCAGGCGGCAGAACCGAAGCCGATATATGAAGTAGCGAGACTTGCGGAAATAGATGAAAAATACATCGAGCCTTACGGAAAGACAAAGGCGAAAATCGATCTTTCGTTTCTGGGAGAATGTAAGGCAAGGAAAGGGAAGCTTATACTTGTGACGGCGATAACGCCGACTCCCGCAGGCGAAGGGAAAACGACCACAACGATAGGTCTTGGGGACGGGTTGCGAAGAATAGGTAAAAAAGCGGTGCTTGCGCTGCGCGAGCCTTCTCTCGGTCCCGTGTTCGGAATAAAGGGCGGTGCTACAGGCGGCGGACATGCACAGGTAATACCCATGGAAGATATAAATCTTCATTTTACGGGTGATTTTCACACAATAGGCGCGGCAAACAATTTACTTGCCGCAATGCTTGATAATCACATATATCAGGGAAATGCACTCGGAATAGATCCCAGAAAAATAACATGGAAAAGATGCGTCGATATGAACGACCGTCAGCTTCGCTCCGTTATAGACGGTATCGGCGGTATGACGGGCGGCGTTCCGAGAGAGGACGGCTATGACATAACCGTAGCTTCCGAAATAATGGCGGTATTCTGCCTTGCGACGTCTATAAAGAACCTCAAAGAACGGCTTTCAAAAATAATCGTTGGGTACACTTATGACGATAAACCCGTAACGGCAGGCGATCTTAAAGCCGCAGGGGCAATGACTGCACTTCTGAAGGATGCGCTTCGTCCGAATCTTGTTCAGACGCTTGAAGGCACTCCTGCGATAGTTCACGGCGGACCGTTTGCCAACATTGCTCACGGATGCAATTCGGTTATTGCGACGGAAACCGCGCTGAGACTTGGAGATTATGCCGTGACCGAAGCCGGTTTCGGCGCCGATCTAGGTGCGGAGAAGTTTTTTGATATAAAATGTCGTGCGGCGGGGTTCGAGCCGTCTGCGGTTGTTATCGTTGCGACGGTCAGAGCTCTGAAAATGCATGGCGGCGCAGAAAAAAACGAGCTTTCGGAAGAAAACATCACAGCGCTTGAAAAGGGTATGCCAAACCTGCTTCGCCATGTTGCAAATATAAAAAATGTTTACGGGCTTCCGTGTGTTGTGGCGGTTAATAGATTTCCTACCGATACGGAAGCGGAGCTTTCCGTTGTTATTGACGAGTGCAGAAAGCTCGGGGTAAATGTTGTGCTTTCGGAAGTATGGGCAAAAGGCGGAGAAGGCGGAGAGGCACTTGCACGGGAGGTTGTCCGTTTGTGTGATGAAAAAAGCAGGTTTGATTTTGCATACAGCCTTGACCGCACAATAAAAGAAAAAATAGATCAGATCGTTAAAAGGGTTTACGGCGGTGACGGGATCAGCATTTCTCCGAACGCGGAAAAACAGATAAAAAAGCTTGAAACGCTCGGTTTCGGAAGTTTGCCTGTGTGTATTGCAAAAACACAGTACAGCTTTTCCGATGACCCGAAAAAGCTTGGTGCGCCGGAGCATTTTACGGTTACGGTAAAGAATGTGAAAGTGTCCGCAGGAGCGGGATTTATCGTGGCTTTGACGGGAGACATAATGACAATGCCTGGACTTCCGAAAATTCCTGCGGCTGAAAACATAGATGTTGACGAAAACGGCAAAATAAGCGGACTGTTTTGAATCACGGAAAAGAAAAAGCGGCTCATTTTGAGCCGCTTTCTTTATCGTCTTTCCGATTTTTCGGGTTTGCACGTTCTTTCAATATGAGGTTAATATACTGCGAAAGAGATCTGTCATCCTTTTCGGCTTCGGCGCGCAGAGCTTCAAGCAGATCGCTGTCAATGGTTATGCTGATTTTTTCTTTAAGAGGCTTCATAAATATCACCGCCAAATATATTTATGACACAATTTTATAATAAAATACGATTTTATATTGACAAGTAAGATAAAGTAGGATAAAATAGGATTGTCGAAGGACGAAATATTTTATAAGGAGAAGTAAAATGAAATATTGTTCACATTGCGGTCAGCAGCTTGATGATGATGCTGCTTTTTGCGCAAAATGCGGTTGCGCTATTGAGGGCAGTAATGTTAGGACGGAAAATTATGCAAAATATGACGCTTCAAGTGGAGGAATGTGGTTTCTTGGTTTTCTTTTGCCGCTCGTCGGGCTTATATGTTTTTTGGTTGAAAAGGACGACCGTCCGCAGAGAGCAAACAGCGCGGGAACCGGCGCGCTCGTTGGATTTTTGCTTTCTTTGATAGTTTCGGGAGTTATGCTTGCCTTGATGTAATATAAAAGTCCCTGCCATCCTAAAACAACGGAGAGCAGGGGATTTTTGTTTATGATTTGTCTGCGCCGATTTAATAAGAAAAACCGCTCGTCAGTTGGGACGAGCGGTTTTATATTTTCGATTATTCCTCTTCGGGAAGTTCGCTCTTGAATACTATGCGCTTCTCGGTTTCTTTATCGAACAGGTGCATACGTGCTGTGTCGATTGCAACCGTGATAGTATCTCCGTTGCGTGCCGTGGATCTGGGCGATACACGAGCTGTAAGCTTCTGCTCGCCGGAACGGTCGATAACCATATTCTTCTTTGAAGCGAGTTCTTCATCAACAACAACTCTGTTTGCAATGAGGTAGAGAAGTATTTCGGAACCCATAAGCTCTGTAACATCAACATATGCTTCGAAGGAAGAATCCTTGAGAGCTGCGATCTGCATGGGAGTATCAACGATACACTCGGGACGGACGCCGGCGATAACTTCCTTGCCGATATAGGGCTTAAGTTCTTCGCTGTTGCCTTTTTCTTCAGGAAGCTTAACGGAAATGTCGCCGAATTTGAGGTAAACTCCGTCGTCTTTTTTCAAGAGCTTACCATTGATGAAGTTCATCTGAGGAGTGCCTATAAATCCTGCAACGAAGAGGTTTACGGGTGAATCATAGAGGTTCTGAGGAGAGTCAACCTGCTGGATTATACCGTCCTTCATAACTACGATACGTGTAGCCATTGTCATAGCTTCTACCTGGTCATGCGTAACGTAGATGAACGTTGCACCGAGTTTGTGGTGAAGCTTTGTGATTTCTGTTCTCATCGTTGCACGAAGCTTAGCATCAAGGTTTGAGAGAGGCTCGTCGAGAAGGAATACCTTAGGATTACGAACGATTGCACGACCGAGAGCAACACGCTGTTTCTGACCACCTGAAAGAGCTTTGGGGTGTCTGTCAAGCAGGTGAGAAATATCAAGAATTCTTGCAGCTTCTTCAACCTTACGCTTGATTTCTTCCTTCGGCACCTTGCGGAGCTTAAGACCGAATGCCATGTTGTCGAAAACGGTCATATGCGGATAAAGAGCGTAGTTCTGGAACACCATTGCTATATCTCTGTCCTTAGGAGCAACGTCATTTACAAGACGGTCGCCTATAAAGAGTTCGCCTTCGGTTATTTCTTCAAGACCTGCTATCATTCTGAGGGTTGTGGACTTACCGCAGCCCGAAGGTCCTACGAAGATTATGAATTCCGTATCTCTGACTTCAAGGCAGAAGTCAGATACGGCGGTAACACCGCCCGGATATTTTTTGTAGATGTGTCTGAGTGATAAACTTGCCATTATTGACTCCGATCCCGGCGACAAAACGAGATTTATTTTTACATCTTCCAGCCGCCGATGGAAGATGTTTTTACGCAAAGCGATAAAAAACATCCTCTGCGTAAAAAATTACAAATATATTATAGCAAAAAGCAAGATACAATGAAAGAGTTTATTCATCCAAAGTTTCAAAATATTATTTGTGAAAATTGCACAAATGAAGCTGATAAAATAAAAAAATCGGATTTGAATATCGAATGTTTCTAATTTATTATAAAAATATTCTGTCAGAGCGGAGCATTTTCAAGCTTTGCTTCTTCGTCTGCGGTAAGCGGGCGAAAGTAGCCCTCTGCAAGGTTTGCATCGAGAGGAATGTCTGCAAAGGCAGTGCGGGCAAGCGAGGTTATCTCAGAGCCTACGGAGCAGAACATACGCTTTATCTGATGAAATTTTCCTTCCGATATTGTTATGTGTCCGCTTTTTCCGTCATCGGAGACCGAGAGCTTGGCGGGCTTTGTAAGAGACTTTTCGCCGATATCAACGCCTTTTTCGAGCTTTGCCGTCTGCTCGGGCGAAATGGGCGGAAAACAGGTGAAATAATATGTTTTTGCAACGTGATATTTCGGCGAAAGGAGCTTGTGTGCAAGCTGACCGTTGTTTGTCAATATAAGAAGTCCCGTCGTATCTATATCGAGGCGTCCGCAAGGGAAAAGTCCGAGACGGCGGAGATTTTCCGGCAAAAGTTCAAGAACGGTTTTCTTGTGCGGATCGTCGGTAGAGCTTATATATCCCGACGGTTTGTTCATCATTATATATGTGAATCTTTTGTATATCACCGCTGCGCCGCGAAATGTTATCGTGTCGGTCTCCTCGTTTATCTGAACGGAGGTGTCCTTTACGGTGACACCGTTTACCGTGACGTCGCCTGCCCGTGCGGCTTTTTTGCTTTCGCTTCTTGTCGCCGTGCCTGTGACCGTGAGAAATTTATCAAGACGCATAATTTGTCTCCGAAAAGTAATATGTGTTTATTTTATCACGGCGAGCGACGCTTGTAAAGTGAATTTGCCGCAAAAAAAATTCATCTCTCCGCCGAAAATGGGGGGAGAGATGAACGAAAAGCGGAAACTATATCTGTCTGCGTATTCTGTCAAGCGCACCTTTTTCTATGCGCGATACCTGCGCCTGAGATATGCCTATTTCGTCGGCTATTTCCATTTGTGTTTTTCCTCTGAAAAACCGCATTGATATTATTGAACGCTCGCGATCGGAAAGACGCTTCATTGCCTCGCCTATGGCTATGTTGTCTATCCACGTCTCGTCGTTTTCCTTGTCGTCGCTTATTTGATCCATAAGATAAAGCGCGTCGCCGCCTTCGCTGAATACAGGCTCGTAGAGCGAAAGCGGAGTTGTTATTGAAGTCAGTGCTTCCGTTACGGCAGCAGGCTCGGCTTCAATTTCTGCGGCGATCTCTGCATCGGTGGGATCGCGCGACAGCCGCAGTGAAAGCTCTTCTTTTACGCGAAGCGCACGGTATGCAAGATCACGCTGACTGCGGCTGACTCTTATCATGCTGTTGTCGCGCAGATATCTGCGTATTTCGCCTATTATCATCGGAACCGCATAGGTGCTGAATTTAACGCCTACGTCAAGGTCAAAGTTGTCTATTGCCTTGATCAGTCCTATACAGCCCACCTGAAAAAGATCGTCGGCGTCCTCTCCACGACTGCCGAACCGCTGTATTATGCTCAGCACAAGCCGCATATTTCCGGAAATAAGCTCCTCACGGGCGTGCATATCACCGTTTTTTGATTTTCTCAGAAGCTCGTTTTTTTCTTCTGCGGTAAGGGTTTTCAGCTTTGAGGTGTTTACTCCGCAAAGCTCGACTTTATTATAGTACATTTTTCGTTTCTCCCAAAAGCAACTGTATTTTTCCGTCGAAATAAGTATTGCCGATGTCGGTTTTTGTTTATTCAGAGAAACGTATGCAACATATTTCCAATTTTTTATTCTTTTTGCGACATATAAAATTTAACAATTAAAAATTGAATTACTTATTGAAAAACGTGAATAGGTTTGATATTATATATTGGAAATGCAAAAATACGGAGCGCTTTATATGAAAGGGCAGAAACGTCTATTAAGTTTTGCAAGGCGAGCTTGCGACGACTACAATATGATATCGCCGGGAGATACGGTTGCCGTTGGGCTTTCGGGAGGGAAGGATTCGCTTGCCCTGCTTTATACGATGGCGGCGTTGCGCAGATTTTATCCTGTGCCGTTCAGACTGATTGCCGTTACGATAGATATGCGATTTGACGAGATAGGCAAATCCGCAGCGGACTTCGGGCCGATACAAAAGCTTTGCCGTGAGCTTGACGTGGAATATCACATAGAGCCTTCAAACATTGCGAAAATAGTATTTGATATAAGAAAGGAAAGCAATCCGTGTTCTTTGTGCGCAAAGCTGCGACGCGGAATGCTGTGCGATACTGCTAAAAAGCTCGGCGCAAACAAGATTGCGCTCGGTCATCATTTCGATGACGCCGTGCAGACATTTATGCTCAATCTTTTCTACGAAGGCAGACTCGGATGCTTTTCTCCAGTGACATACCTTGACCGATCGGACGTTACCGTTATCAGGCCGTTTATTTACGCGCAGGAAAAGGATCTCAGCTATTTTACATCGAATGCGGAGCTTCCCGTTGTCGAATCGGAGTGTCCGGCAAACAAGAAGACGGAAAGAGAAGAGATGAAGTCGCTTCTTGTATCGCTTGAAAGAGAGAACAAGGGTCTGCGTCACAGGATATTCGGTGCAATGCAGAAAGCCGGAATAGACGGATATAAAGAAGCAAAGCTTAAAGAATACGATGATGAATAAAAATTTCCGAAGCGGGAAAAACTACGATAAAACCGCTTTTGGGGATTATTATGTCGAATAACAGGGAAAAAGATAAAAAAGATAAAATATCAAGGCATTGGTGCGGTAATCTAGGCGCTTCCGTAATACTTATGGAATCGGACAGAGGCGAGAGCAAATGTCTTTCATCACACCTTTGCGGCGGAGATTCTGCTCACTGCGGAAAACATTCACAGGGCGGCGGAGACGGCGCTGTCGGAGGACAGATAACTATGTGACATTGCGGGCTTTGCCTGCTTACATAAAATAAAAATCAAAATGAGAGGTACATAAAAATGGCATTCAACTTTACAGATAAGTATCTGCGCGAGTTTGTAACGGATTTTTCCGTTGCGGCAATGGCAGACGAAACGAAACGTGCGTTTGATACCGTTTTCAACGGAAAGGGTGCAGGCGCCGACTTTCTAGGCTGGAGAGATCTTCCTTACAATTATGATCGCGAGGAAGTGTCACGCATAAAGAAAGCCGCCGAAAAGATAATAAAGACCTGCGATGTTTTTGTCGTTATCGGCATAGGAGGTTCTTATCTCGGCGCGCGTGCGGCAATTGAATTTGTGGAGGGCGCAAGCTACAACAACAAGAAAAAATCCACGCCCGACATTTATTTTGTAGGCAACGATATCAGCTCGTCTCATCTTCGCGACGTGCTTGAGATCTGCAAGGATAAAGATGTTTGCATAAACGTTATTTCAAAATCCGGCACGACGACAGAGCCTGCGATAGCTTTCAGAATATTCCGCGATATGCTTTTGCAGAAATACGGAAAGGCAGCATCCGAAAGAATATTCGTAACTACGGACAAGGCTCGCGGAGCACTTCGTCCGCAGGCTGAAGAGCTTGGCTACGAAAGCTTTGTGGTTCCGGATGATATCGGCGGAAGATATTCGGTTCTCAGCGCTGTGGGTCTGCTTCCCATTGCTGTTGCCGGTATAGACGTTGACGAAATGCTCGCAGGCGCAAAGGACGCCGCAGACAAATATTCAAAGGGAGATATCTTCTCAAACGACTGTATGAAATATGCCGCTCTCCGCAATTATTTCCTCCGTCACGGAAAATCGGTAGAAATACTCGCGGTAAACGATCCCGCCCTTTCTATGACATGCGAATGGTGGAAACAGCTTTTCGGCGAAAGCGAAGGAAAAGACGGCAAGGGACTCTATCCTGCATCGGCTGTTTATTCAACGGATCTTCACTCTATCGGACAGTTTATACAGGAAGGCACGAGAGTGATGTTTGAGACGGTTATAAACGTAAACGCAGAGGACAACTTTGTAATAGAGTCAGACGCCGACAATGCGGACGGTCTTAACTTCCTTGCCGGAAAGACGATAAACTTTGTAAATCAGCAGGCTTTTCTCGGAACGGTAATGGCTCACACAGACGGCGGAGTTCCAAACATCTCAATTGAGCTTACCTCCCGTACGGCAAGAGATTTCGGATATCTTGTATATTTCTTCGAGCTTTCATGCGCCGTTTCCGGCTATATGCTCGGAATAAATCCGTTCAATCAGCCCGGAGTTGAGGCATATAAAAAGAATATGTTTGCGCTTCTCGGCAAGCCCGGATATGAGGAAAACGCAGAAGAACTCAAAAAACGTCTTGAAAAAATACAATAAATGACATATAATGAAAGCGGACGGAAAACCGTTCGCTTTTATTTTTTGCAAAGGATGTGACGGCAGTGAATGTATACGGCAAAAAGGGTTCGCTTGTATTTGCGCTTTATTCGGCGTTCTGCGCCGTCACTCTTCTTGTCCCGTTCGGAAAGGCGGTTGCCGGAATATGCTTTGCGGCGGTCACGCTTTCTCTTGTTTTATATCTGATTTTATCAAAGAGGAAAGCTTCCGCGATATTCATGTGTGTTCTTTGTCTCGTGTCGTCTTCGCTCGGCTTCCTTTCCGGTTATACATATATGAATAAAATATCGTCGGCGCAAAAATTTGCAGACGAAAACGAGCATACGATCTGTGCGGAAATAACATATTCCGTGTATGAAAAGCAGTTTGGTTCGCTTTACTATGCAAAGCTTTCGTCGATAGACGAAGAAAAGGTTTCTTCCTTCGTTGAGGTGGCGTTTCCGTATCTTCCGGATATAGCGCTTCACGACAAAATAAAGGCAACCGTGTTGCTTTCGGAGCCGGACGGCGATGAAGCTTCACTTCTGAAATCGAAGGGAGTTTTTCTGTGCGCGGAGATAAAAAGCTTTTCGATCACGGAAAGCGGCGGAAACGGCACTCTGCCGGAAAGAATAAACGCGTATCTTGACGGAATACTTCACAGGAGCATAGGCGGCGATGAAGCCGATTTTGCTTCGGCGATATTTCTCGGAAACAAAGGTGAGGTATCTCAGAAAATAAAACTGGCGTTCAGGCGATGCGGGACTTCGCACCTGCTGGCACTGAGCGGGCTGCATCTTTCGGTGCTTGCGGCGGGACTTGAATTTGCGCTTCGTGCAATAAAAGTAAAAAAGAAGATAAGAATAGGCATTTCGGCTTTGGCAACGGTATTTTTTGCGCTGATTACAGGGCTTTCGGCGTCTGTTATGCGCGCTGCAATAATGCTGATAATATATTTTATTTCACAACTTATAGGGGAGGAACGCGATTCGCTTACATCGCTTTTCGTTGCGCTTACGCTGATAATTGCCGTAAGAAGATATGCTGTTTGGGACGCAGGACTCTGGATGTCGTTTTTTGCAACGCTCGGACTTGTTCTGTTTTCCGACAGATTGCTTCCGAAATTTTCGGCAACGACGCGCGAAAACTATTCGGCGGTTAGAAAGTTTTTCATGGGCGCTCTGAAATATGTACTCGGACTTATTGTGGCGAGCCTTGTGGCTACGCTGTTCACTTTGCCGGTGACGTATATCGCCTTCGGCGGTATATCGCTGATCTCTCCGCTTTCAAATCTTTGGCTCGTACCGCTTGCACAGTTGCTTTTGTATCTGTTACCGTTTGTTTGCTTTCTGTCAAAGATGCCGCTTCTCGGCGACGTTCTTGTTTTGGCGGCGCGCGGACTTATAAAGCTGATATGTTCGTCGGCAAAGCTGTTTTCTTCTTCATCGGGAGTTTATATTTCGATAAAGTATCCGTTCGCACCGTATCTTATAGGCGGATTGGTAATAATAATCGCAGTCATTGTGTTGATCCCGAAGATAAAGCCGAGAGCCGTGATCGCGGCGGCACTTTCGCTTTGCGTTGTGTTTGCCGGCAGCCTCGGAATATGGTATCGGACTATCGGAAACGATATTTACGCTGTGTGCGTAAATGAAAAATCAAGCGATGCAGTAAGCGTTGTCTATCGCGGAAGAAGCTTTGTTATTGATGTTTCGACAGGAGGGTTCGCCGCTTCCTACTCTGCGGCAAACGGGACTTCGGGATATGCGGCAAGCGAAATAGACGTTTACGCTCTTACTCATCTGCACAGATACCATCCCGCGACGTTTGACAAGCTGTGCGGATATTACAAGATAAACAGGCTGCTTTTGCCGACCGCGGAAAGTGAAGCCGATGCAAAATATATTTCCGAGCTTCTTTCGATAGCGGAGGAGAACGACGTAAAAACCGAATTCTACAACCGTCGGGCGGATTCCGGTATGGAATGCGGTGATATGAAAATAACTCTTCCGAAATACATTACGCTCCGGCGATCCACGCACCCTGTTATAAGCTTTTCCGTTTATCTCGGCGAGGACAAGGTTATGCTTTATTCGGGAGCGGCGCTTGAAGAGGCTGTGGATGAAAGTATTTATTACGATGCTTCTCTTGTTATTTTCGGCGCTCACGGTCCTTTGATAAAGCAGAAGCTGAAAACCGCCGCCTGCCGCTCGGCGCAAAAGACAGTGTTTTCAAATGAAAAGGTTTATTCGTTTTCGGAAAAAGCGGATGCTCCGATAATAATATCCGAGCGTGGCGGAAAAGTAAGTATCAAAATCAAAGGTAAAAAATAATCTTGGCTCCTTGCAGACCTTTTGCTTTGCAAGGAGCTTGTTTTTTGCTTTGCGAGTCCGCATATTCAAAGCCTTTGCAGGTAAATAATATAAGTAAAATTATTTTTTGCGGAGGATATTATGAGTGCTTTTTCGCCGATGTCATACGGCAGAAGAAAAACAGGAGCGGTAAGGCTCTCTGCTGGTAAGACAGTAAAATTCAAATTTCTTGGAACAGGCATGATTTCGGTCATGTCTGTTCCGCTTTTAGAAGTTCCTCCACGGGGATGTAGCCCACAAGGTCGTACTCGATATGTACCTTCTGCCTGCGCTTGCCGCTGGACTTGTCCGGTGCGTCCACATAGACCGCCTTCACAAGCTCTCTGAGGGCATAGGGGGTCAGTTCCGTGAGGGTGCTGTTCCTCTTTACCCGCTGAACAAACTGCTCTATATTCTCTGCCTGTTGTTCCTGTTCATGTATTTGCTGTTGCAGACCCTTGACCTCGGCTTTGAGGGTTTTCTGTTCCTCGGTATAGTTCTTGCTCATCATCGCAAAGCGTTCATCGTCCAGCCGACCTGCGACATTGTCCTCGTAAATGCGGATGAAAAGGCGGTCAAGCTCGCCGATTCGCTTCTCAGCCTGTGCCAGCCGCTTTTGATACAGCCGCAGCGATTCCTCGCTCTGTATACGGAGTTTTTGCTCCATCTCGGAACGAAAATAGGCCTCGTAGCGAGTGACTACCGATATGACCTCCTGAATATGCTTCCAGACGATCTGTTCCAGCACAACGGCACGGATATAATGTCCGCTGCACT